>Ga0207686_10000007_pt1 | contig 249199 bp, 184 predicted proteins | sample KBSM24metaG_FD_184396 | JGI IMG/M metagenome (GOLD analysis project Ga0207686, IMG submission 184396) | Miscanthus rhizosphere microbial communities from Kellogg Biological Station, Michigan, USA - KBS M2-4 metaG (SPAdes) (version 2) | ecosystem: Host-associated > Plants > Roots > Rhizosphere... | reverse complement strand
TGGCCAGTCTGAGCGCCGCTCGGGGACTATCTGTGTCTAGCTTAGAAAGAAGTTTTATGTCCACCAGGCCGTTGCCGGCAAACTTTCCTTTCAACGCCGAATGAACATCGTCCGCGCTTTTGGCGGCGAAAGCCAGATCCCAGTCTGATTGATTGGCACCAACCCCAACCGAAATAATGTAGGTGCGCCGACAAGCCGGAGTTAACGCCGTGGGCAAATTGTAGCGATAAGGTATTGAGGTCTCGCTTCTCACGCGATCTTTATTGAAAGCATAGGCCGTAAACTCCACCTGATTAGCTTCTCCACAATGCTGGTGGTGGATGCCGTGGAAGACGTAGCTAAACTTACCCGACTCGGGATTTAGTAGGAATCTCTTAGCCGTTCTCCAGGTGGTGAGTTCATCCGGGCCTCCGTCGGTCGCGCGCTGTCCGATATCGATCTTAGCGGGGGGATACGTTGCGACCAATTTGCCGGCCCGGAACAGGCGCAGATCAAATGCCGCGGACTCTTCAGGCTTTTCCCCCTTAGCAGCGGCACCGGGGTTCGTAACTTCAACGGTGACGGATACCTGATCACTCTGGCCGGATTCAGGTCTCACGTCGACGATTCTTACCAGCGGCTGGATTCGGTTAAGTCCTTCCAAGGGGCGTACAGTTCGCAAGGGTTCATTCTTTAGAACACTCCTTATGACACGTCGCAACAAGTCTGGCTCGAAATAGTCGCGGCTGAAGATGTCTACCGGAAGCGCATGGAACCGGTCGTCATCCATGACCCAATTGACCAGCGACCCACCCTCTATCCTGTTTGTGTCGAACAAGCCTTGAGGGGTAGTTACGATCCACCGATCCTCGCCAACCGAGACAATTGTGGCCAATTCCTTGCCGTCGGCCGCCGTCCAAAGCTTGATTGTGTTGTCTTCACTGGTACTGATGATTAATCGACCGTCGCTGTTGAAGGCCACGCTAGTCACCGCGTCAGTGTGACCCTGGAGGAGGCGAACCTGCTTGTCATCGAGATTCCAGATTGAGATATCGGGACCTGGACCAGCACTCACGAGTTCCTTTTCATTCTGAGGATTGAAGGCTAGTAAGCGCACTTCGTAATTCGATTCCAGACGTGTTTTGAGCTCCCGTTTGCCGACATCCCAAAGGTCGATATGCCCCCCCCAGGTATCATATCCGCCTCCGGCTGCAAGCAGGCTACCGGAGTTATTGAAAGCCAGATAGTTCACGCGCCCTGGCAAAATCTGGATTGGCGTCTCCAAACCGTAAGTCTTTCCAACCAAAGTATCCATTACCTTGCCATCCAGATTGATCAGACGGAGAGGGTAATCGATTTCAGTTATGTGATAATTGAAACTCCTAAAAGAGCCTGGGGGACCGCCGAACGCCATCAACGGAATGTTATAACTCTCACCGACAGACGCTAAAATACCACCCTTGCTAATTGCTGTACGATTGTCGATTACCTTCGTGTTCGGACCCACTTCTGGAGCGGGCAAAATAATCTCGTCACAAGTCTCCGTATCTCGGATTTGAATTGTCGGGTGCCCCCACTCAACCGGCGCTCGTGATCTTGCAAATATGTCGGATGAGTCCAGTTTCCAATCCGGAAACGGGTCAATGGACAGCAGTCTCTCTCCCGTATCTAACCCAAAAGGAGAGCCGAGCTCGCACTTGTACTCTATCCGCTCTTCGTCCCACCGAGAATTCCATTTGATGAGCATTCCCATGTTGAGATTGCGAGCGATTAACTCGCCCTGGGAGCCAAAAATCATAGCCAATGCGCCCTGCGCGGTTTTGAGCGTTAAAGGCTGTCGGGACTTGTAAAGCCGCCAAACATCGATACTGCCGGTTGACTTTCCTACCGCAAGATTCATCCTGGCAGGATCCAAAGTGGTCGCAGTCACACCCTCGTGTTTTAACTGGGCCGCCCACTCCGGTTCCTTGCCTTCAGGTTGCCAAAGCTCCACTGAGTCTTGACTCGCCACTGCTATCGAACGAGCCCCAGGTCCCAGTGCCCCCCAACCGGGGATTTTGACTATTACTTTGCTTACTTTTGACGCGGTATCGACGGCCACGACTGCGCCGTCGAATCGGACACCGACAATTTTGCGATTGTCATCCCCGAACTGAATTGAATAGGTGGCGTTCGGCTTTAAGGAAGTCGCGGACAACAAGCCGCCCGTAAACCTGTCCCACACCTTAATCATTCCCTCTTGACTACTGCTTGCCAAGGCCTTTCCATCTGCGCTAAAAGCCAGCGCCTGAATTCTGGTGTCGTGGCCTTTAAGGGTACGGAGCACCTTTCCAGATTTGAGATCTATGAGTTTTATACGAGGCGAGAAGGCGGGGGCGGTGTTGAATGGGCGTTGGGACTGATCTGGGTTAAAGGAAGCCTGCACAAACCTAAATTGCGGAACGAATTTCTCGGCGATGGCTAGCACCGGCTCAACGGAGCTACAAGCAAAATCATCCGCAATGAAATTCCCGATGTAAACCTCAGCACCGGTATCAGCTTTCCAAATATTGATGTGGCCGATCCTGTCCATCCAAGTTTTGTAGGTGTCACCCTCATCAGCAGCGAAGTCTTCCTTGTTTAGCCCAACTATCAGGTTGTCCGCTGCAAATGCAATTTTGTGAACGTCGCTTTTGAGGGGAATCTTCCTAAGGAGGGCACCGTCCCACACATCCCACAGATTGATGCTGCGCTCTCTGCCGTTGCTGACACTGGCAAGCACGCGTCCATCGCGGCTGAAGGCAACGTCGTCAACGGAGGTAGAGTGCCCCTTAAACGAGCGCAGTTGCCGGCCCGTCGCGACCTCCCAAAGAATGATCGTGTGGTCCTCGCTGCCACTCGCCAGTAGTGCACCGTCGGTGCTAAACGCGAATGTCCTGGCGGGACGGTTATGTCCCGTCTGCACCACTAACCTCGGCTTATCCGTGTCATCAGTCGATGCGTACGCTTGCCGCGTTCGGTAAGAGCCTGAAAGCTGGATCCCCATGATTAGAGTTAGCACGCCAGCCAGCGTCAGGACTTGCCTGAAAAAGTAGTTCATAGCACCCCTCCACAGCTAATGTTTGTATGTTGCTCGAATCGCTACAGAGCTTTCAGGTGACTTCGTAAACAGATCCGTCTTGTGCCCCCATTTATTTGATCACAAGGGCTGAGCCGTGTTGGGACACAAGGGCATTGGGCCGCAGGAGAGCCGCGCGACATGACCGAATATTTGGATCAAAAGTAGACTGAGTATTGCCAAGTGCAAGAACCCAATTTAACCAGGGGTCGTTTTCAACTCAACAGTCAAACCCGTCGTGAAAATCACTGAGGCATGCGAGATTCGTTTCTGGAGCACTCTTATAGTGGTCAATAGGGTGTCTCTGGTTCGTTTGACTCTTCTGAGGATTCTACTTAGCCGGGACCGGCGTCGACTCTCTTGAGATTGGGGAGGTCGGCGCTTTGTCGTGTTCCACAGCAATGTTTGGCTCAGCATTCTTTCTTGATTTCCGCACACGTCTTTTGGCAGGACCAGCGGCGCGAGCGTTGGAAACGATAGGTTTCTTGAGGTTCGCTTCAAGCAAGCAAAAGATCGCCCCGGCGATGGACATCACCAGAGCAACGTAGTTTAGGAGAAGTAACGCTTTGGCATTCCCGACCGAGTCGGCTGTCCAGATGTCCTCGTAAGGCAGCTCCAGTTCTAACCTTCCGGGCGTCCAGTTTCCCGGGGGTTGCTTCATTAAATCTTCCGCCTGTTTTGTGTATTTCAACCCCTGGACGCGCCAAGCCTCCGGCGGCTCTGGCAGTGGCGGATAAACGTACGTCAATTTCCCCAGCACCCACGGATAGAGAAACCCCGCAACGAGCGCAAGGACGAACAGCGCGATGCCCGCTACGAGCCACTTTTTGTAAAGCTTACCGGCCGCCGCGCCACCAGCAACCGCTGAGATGATCAGCAGCAGGATCAGTACCAGGAAGGAACTCAAACCAACGGCGAATTTCGGGTTGGTCTGCGCCGGTGGCGCGATATCAGTGAGGAATCCACCGAATGCAGCAAACAGAAAGACGACTACCTGAACGAAAACCACGAGACGTTTTTTCATTGTCGTTCCCTCTAGGGATTCATGCTCAAGGAAATCTTGAGAGTTGTAGAAGACTTTCGTACATTCATATCCGCAGGCGGCGTAGCAGGGTTCAACGGCTGACCGTCCGGCGCGGCCCAGACTTTGTAGTTCTTGGTAGGCAGGTCCTCCGTTGAAATCGCTCCTAAACCCGGAAATCCCTGGCCACTTACGGGAGGGTTGGTTATCGGGGTACGGAAAAGTCCTCTCGGCACGAAATAAACCCTGAGGGTTTTTACCCGGTCGGCATTGCCCCCAACTATGGTAACCTCAACTTTGTACTTCGAATCTCCTGGCGGCAGCCCACCCGCCATGCTTTCATCCCATTTCTCAATTGCCTGCAGAACGTCGGCGTGGAGCGCAGATATCTGCGACTGGTCAGCAGCGCTTAACATCTGTTCCGGCGACTGCACTTGGGTCAGGATCGACCTGAGAAAAGCGGCCTCGTTGCGAATTTGTAACAGCGTCACTTTTGATAATGGTTTGGCTGTTCGCCGGCCGAAGGTTTGACGAATATGCTCGAACCAGGCGGCAAGGTCCTGCACCTGAGAGATGGTCTGGTCTCTATTACTTCTCTCGGCGAAGCGAGCCGGCGCTAGATAGGCGAAACTCGAAGATAGCTCTCCGATCGCGCGCGCATCCAGCTTGAACTGCGCTTTGGTTTCCTTATCTACCGTCAGCGCAACCACGTGACCACTTTGGAGTAACTGTTTTAGCTGCGCGCCGCCCGCAACCCTAGGAAGGGACAAGCTCAGATTAGCCGTGAGCGGTTCAAGCTTTTCCACAGTCGGGTTGAGGTCATAGATCAGAGTCAGGGCTTCAGTGTCCGAACGGATACCGCGCTCTTCGAGTAATTTGAAGATCGTATCGGTCGACTTGATGACTATCGACTCAGTTACCAGCGTAACATTCTCGGAAGGCCAAGCAGCCGGCTGAAAGTCCTCCACCGTCACGACCTCCATACTGACAGTACGCCCCGCCAATTGAGTCTCTGGCGAATCGGCGCGACTAGCGATCGTTGTGCGAACCAAACCCAACGCCAGGAAACAGAACATAAACACGAGAATACGACATCTAATCATCAATCTTCTCCTCGGAGATGGATTCATTGGTTTCTGAGGTGCCAGACCCTCAAAACTTTATCGCTTGCCGGTAAAGTCCAATAAAACCGGTATCTGAACGTCGGCCTGCTTGTCGTCAGAGTATAGCAGTCGGTATTGAGCAGGAACTCGCTTCTCTGTCGCCTTCAGACTGCTAGCCAGTCCCTTGATTGAGTTATCCGATAAGCCACTAATAATGGCGTCCGCCAACAGCGACCTCCCGTTGCCACGGCGCATAGTGGCGAACGCCCGCCGATTCGACTGCGTCGCGGTCAAGATCATCATGGACTTGTCGTAAGCCAATTGGCCGAAGCCACGATCGCCGAGCGGCCCGGGCCGAAACCCGCGACCAGGCGCAGCCGCTGAGTAACACGAATCAAGAATCATCACTGGCTCTCCGGCATCGATCCCTTCCCACCATTGCGCCAACTCACTTACCGAAACCGAACGGCGAATGAATTCGCGGGCCTGCTGACAAGTCCCCGAAGTGTCGGCGCTGGTGAAGCACTGATTCAGTACTACTTCCGTAATGCCCCTCGCTTTACCGGTATCATAAGGCACCAGGTAGAAGTTGCCTTGTGGGTCCGCATAGCCGTGACTAGATATGTAAAAAAGCACGAGATCATCGGGCGTTGCAGCACGCAGTTTCTCTGCATTCGGAATTTCAGCACGAACCTTTTCTGGAATTGGTCGACCAGCCAACAGTTCAAACACCGCACGGATATTCTGTTTCGTCGTCTGCCTGAGCGCGATTTTCGGAGTATCCGACTCATAACTGGACAAGAGTGAAATCTCTACCACGTCGTACGCGCTGGACAATTGGCTACCGAGGGCCGGTCTCAAATCTTCAGCACTCTTGGAGGCGAAATCCAGGTCCCAACCCGATTGATTGGCGCTCACCCCGGCAGTGATGAGATAAGCTCGCTTCTTAACTGGCAATGAAGACGGCGCAACTTCGAGCGGCAGCGCCGAAGCGCTCTTGACTCGATCCTCATTGAACGCGTATGCCGTGAATTTTACGGGCTCACTTGCGGGCCGCCGCGGCAGCCGGATGTTTTGAAAGGTATGCGAGAACTTCCGTCCCGACCCCAGTTCAATCTGGTTCTCTTTACGCCAGACTCCAATATCGTCAGCGGCGACCTCCGTTTGGGCAGTTGATGTTACCGGCCAACGGCCGACGATGCGTCCGTCACGAAACAGACGAAGGTCGTAAACTCCGGAGCGCATCCTGCGCTCAACGCCGCCTTCGTCCAAAAGAAACTCCCCCTCATCAGCTGCAACGGTCACGGAGACCAAATCCGGGTCCGCTTCGTTTCGCACGGCGACAACCCTGACTAGGGGCTGTGCGCGGTTGAGGGCTTCCAGCGGCCGCATGTTGCCGAGGACTTGGCCTTTCATCAGGTTCGAGAACAGACTGGTCCTAAAATAATCGCGCGTGAATATCTCGAGGGGTAAGGCATGGCCCATCTGATCGGGCATGACCCAATGTAAGCTTCGCAAAGACTCGAGACTATTGGTGTCAAAATAGCCGCCAGGTACCACCACGGTCCAGGCGCCTTCAGCAAATGTGATCAGGCTGCAAATGTCTTGCTCCTGCTCAATGTCCCACAAACGCGTAGTACCGTCTGCACTGGTGGATAGAAAGCGCGTGGTACCTTCGATGAAAGCTACCGACGTTACGCGGGAGCTGTGTCCGCTGAAGCTTCTGATTCGTTTGCCGGTGTCCACTTCCCACAAGAAAATTTCCCCGTCATCGCCGCCTGCCAGCAGGAATTTTCCGTCTGGCGTGAAAGCGAGTGAATCGATCCGTCGCTCAAGTTCTTCAAATTCGCTGACTACTTGTTGGGTTCCCAAATCCCACAGCTGCACGCGGCTATAAAACGAACCGGCGCCGGTGGCGACATGTTTTCCGTCCGGAGCGAACGCTATTGCACCACCACCGTTATGTGAAGCCAGGTCGCTTACCACCTTACCTGAAGCACTCTCATAAACTCGCGCCGATTGATCCACCGTTCCAGTGAAGAAGTAGTTTCCGTCGTTTGATAATGCAATAGACGTGATCCAATGCGCGGGGTCCCGGGATTTGCTTTCAACTGACGCGCGCCTCAATTCGGCGCCGTTGGCGACCTCGTAAATAATTGCGAGGTCATTAAGATCCTTGTCCGCGCCCCCTACCAGCAGGAACCTGCCGTCAAGCGACAATGTTGCGGACTCGAGCAGCAGAGGAAAACCAGTGAAGGAGATACGCTCCGCCAGGTTCTCCTGCCCTGTCGTTACCTCCACATACCTCAAGGTTGAATCGCTTATCACCAATAGGCGCTTGCCATCCTGAGAAAATCCTAAAAGAGCTTCAATGCTGGATTTGTCTGGTACTAACCAGGTCAAGACCTGGCTACCTTGCTGGAGGTTCCACGCACTTAGAGTCTTACCGTCGCTAGTCGCCAGGAACTTTCCATCGCGCGAAAACGCCAACGACTCGATGGAGACGGGTTTTTTATTAGGTAATCCGGATGCCAGGAGTCTTAGTGGTTGTCCGGTGGCCGCGTTCCATGTTCTCGCCGTGCCATCATCGCCAGCCGTGGCAATGGTCTTTCCATCGGGAGAGAAAGCGAGAGCTCGAATCCGATCAGTATGGCCACTAAAAACTGTGAGTTCCTTTCCAGTGCCAACATCCCAAAGCCTCGCTTCGTGATCCGTGAAATCACCGGCAGTCAAAAGCTGACGGCCATTTGCAGAGAGGACCGCTGACACGATCCCCTCGCCATAGGTGAACCTCTTGACAACCTTGCTGGTCGCCCGATTCCACAACCGCGCCACTCCGTCGGAAACAGTCAAAACCAATAGACTATCAGACGAGAACGCGGCTGAACCGATTCCCGATGAATGGCCCTCAAGCACACCAACTCGTCTACCCGTCTCGACCTCCCACACGTAGTCGCCATCGTTGCTGGTTGCGACCGCCACCTTTCCGTCACGCGAGAACCCGACCGCCAACACCGCTGAAAACATGGGGTCAAAGGCCTTCTTTATCTTTCCGGTTTGCACATCCCAAACTCGGGCAATTTTATCGTTCCCACCGGTGATTGCCAGATGACCGTCGAGAGAAAAGGCCACGCTGTTGATCTCTGCCCTGCCCTCGGCCAATACATGCTCGACCTTTTCGGTTTCGATGTTCCAGATGACCGCAGTCCCGTCCGCACTGGCGGACGCCAGTCGGTTTCCGCCGAGTGCGAATGCCAGGGATGTGATGGCCTGGGTGTGTTTCTGCAACTGAGTAACTTCTTTCCCCAGTTTAGCGTCCCACAGGTGGACGATACCGTCGCCACTCCCGGTGGCGAACCATTTCTGATCAGCGGAGTAGGCCAACGCGTTTACGGGCGAGGCTTCCCCCTTCAGTTCTCCGATGCTGCCCAGGGTTGCTGCATCAAATAGCGACGTACGGCGCGGAGAGCCCATCGCAAGCATCTTGCCGCCGCGTGAGAAGGCCACGGCGTGGATTGTATTTTCATCTTCCACATAAGACTTCTTGACTTCCCCGGAAATGAGATTCCAGATCACAAGGTAGTTGCCACCCCCTCTCCTGCTGAACAAAACTACCTGTGCCAGATCAGGAGAGAAGGCGAAGGTGTCGGCGACTACACTGACATTCTCGACCTTTTTGATTTCCTGCTTCGACTGGGCGTCCCAGAGGCGCAACGTCCGATCTGCCGGGCGAGTGACAATCCGGCTCCCATCTGGCGAGAACTCTATCGAGACAACATTCGCCTTTGGGCCAACCAAAGATCCAACCTCCTGTCCGCTTGCTACCTCAAGGATTTGGACTTTCTCTCGGAACGGTAGCGCGAGGAAGCGGCCATCCGCAGAGAGCGCGAAGTCGCGCACAACTCGACTGCTTCCCTTGTACTGCGCGATTTGGCCGCGGGCCTTGAAACTCCACATCCTCACTGTGCTGCCAAAGTCGCTCGCAAACGCGATCAGGTCGCCGCCGCCGCCGTCTGGAATTTCCACTTGCGAGATGGTCCTCGAACCCAAATCAAGTTTCTGTAGTCCTCTTGCCGTTGCCAGTTCCCATCTTCTTGCCGTGCCGTCAAGGCTAACCGTGACTAGTTGATTTTCGTCGGCCATTAACTTGATCGCAAGAATCTCTTTGAGGTGCGCTGAGAAGCGCCTGAGGATCCTGGTCGTAGACGTTTCCCACAGCGTTACATCGCCGGCTGAATCCCCTGTCACAATCAGTTGACCGTTCGCGGAGAATGTGATCGCGGTAACGCGCCCCACGTGTCCGAGTTGGACCATCAATCGCGGTTGGTTGGGCTGTGCCTGGACCGTTTGAAGCAGCAAGGGGACTATGAAGCAGAACCCTAAGCCGACCTTAAGTAATGAGCGTAGCGAGTTTGGCATATATTATGTCCATGTTTCAGAACTCGCACTGCGTGAACCTCTCACGTTGGAAGCCTGTCACGTTTTAGAGTATTGCGAGCCGAGCACCAGTCTTATCTCTTTTTGGTGAAATCGAGTAACAAAGGCAATTGCACATCATCGTCGTTCACGTCTGGAAACAGTAATTTGTATCGAGCGGGCACGTGCGCCACCGCCGCGCTAAGGAATGCCGCCAGCGTTTGAGTTCGGACATTCAGCGGGCTTTCTATTAAGGCGTCCGCAAGGAGTGATCTTCCTGTTCCTACGCGCAAGGTGCCAAGCGCGGGCTGATTCGGCTGCGCCGCGGCGAGTATTAACATTCCCTTATCGTATGACAGTTGACCAAATGTGCCGTCTCCGAGAGGACCCGGCCTGAACGATCCTCCAACCACGGCTCCGGAGTAGCACGAGTCGATAATCATCACCATTTGGTCGGCGTCAATGTCGTCCCACCAGTTCGAGAGCTCGTTGCTCGATATCAGGTGATCTCGGAAAGCCCACGCGTCAGAGCAGCGCGCTGAGTCGTCTGACCCAGACAAACACTGGTTTAGTGTCGCTTCGGTGGCGCCTCTTGGCGGCCCGGTGTCGAAGGGTACGAGATAGAAGTTGCGTTTGGGATCGACGTACCCATGACTCGAGATGAAGAATATGACTAAATCATCCGGCGATGCCGATCGTAGATCGCGTCTCATGCTCTCGGGAAGGCCGGCCAGCCGGTCGGCGCTCAACTGCTTTCCGGCGAGCAACTGAAACACCGCATGTATGTTTTCTTTCGTGGCTTGTTTAAGGATAACGTTAGGGCTGTCTAGTTCGCGGGCAGAAATAACTTGTAAACTGATCACTTCGTATTGTGATCCAAGTTTTTCACGCAGGGCGTCCGTTAGTTCGGATGCGCTCTTGACAGCAAAGCTCAAATCCCATCCCGACTGATTTGCACCTACGCCGACCATGATTATGTAAGCCCGCGGACGCATAGGTGCAGGAGAAGGGCTAAACCTATGCACGAATGGAGGTCCGGTAATGCTCTTGACTCGATCTTCATTAAAAGCATAGGCGGTGAATGATACAGCGCTTACGCCGGTTCGATGAGGCAAGGGCACATTATGAAAAACGTGTATCGACTCTCCTGATGGGCCGAGTTCGATTGCCGATGACCGCCGCCAATTGCTCAGATCGACCGACGATCTCGCATCGGTCTTTTCACTTGAAGATCCCGCGGGAAACTGTGCGACCCGATGACCGTCCCGGAATAGCCTTAAATCGTATGCGCCCGAGCGCATGCTTAATTGCCGACCGCCTCGTAAGAGGGAGTACTTGCCTTCAGTAATCTTCACCGTAACGGACACCGTATTCGGTTTGTCAGCTTCCCCTTCGACGGCGCTCACTGTCACTTCAGGTTGAGCGAGATTTATGGCTTGCAGCGCAGGCGGCTGTTCCGGGGCTTTCCCTTTGAGAAGATCGCTTAATAGGCCTGGCCGATAAAAATCGCGAGTAAAAATCTCCTGGGGCAGGGCGCGGTTGGGATCCTCAGGCAACACCCATTGGAAGCTCCCAAGCGACTCGAAAGTGTTAGTATCAAAAAGTCCGTTGGGCGCGACCACGCTCCATACTCCATCTGCAAAGGATATTAAGCTGCAAACCTCGCGGGCCGCGCGTGCGTCGCGCACGTTCCATAAGCGTGTTGTACCGTCCGAACTCGCCGTCAAGGCATAGTTGCCGTCCTTCGTAAACGTGACAGCATTTATACTGTTGGTATGACCGGCAAAGGTCCCGAGGGCGCGGCCGGTGGCGACTTCCCAAAGTCGAGCGATGCCGTCTTCGCTACCTGCTAATAGTTCCTCCCCGTTCGGCGAAAGCGCGATCGACGAAGCTCCGTACGGGAGATCTCCCTCAAATGTCCTAACCGGCGACCTGGTCTGCAGGTCCCACAAACGAACGCGATTATTGAGCCCGCCGCCACCGGCTAACAAATAGCGACCATCCGGTGAAACCGCGATCGACCGCGTGCCGCCGTGATGCGAAAGCAGCGCGCGAACTTCGGTCCATGTCGTGGTGTCGTAGATTGTCGCCTCGGCATCGCCTCTCGCCGCGAACGCAAACTTCAAGTCGGGAGAGACTGCGACGGAAGTGACTGCCCGTTCTCCTGATCGCGCGGGTTTAGTAATGCGACGCAACTCGTTCCCGGTATCGAGGTCAACCACACTTATGACGCTGTTCATATCTTTGTCATAGCCGCCCAACAACATTTTTCCGTCGTTGGAAAAGGCATCTGACTCAATGACGACCAGCGGCGGCGGGAGCTTAATTTGCCGAGTGGCGAATCCCGATTCTGGGCGGAGGCCCAAAACATTTATGAGAACACCATTGAGAATGGTCGCTATGTATTTTTCGTCCGGCGAGAACCCGATCAGTTTCTGGCCGACGCTATCCGGAAGTGTGGAGTGTGCGACCTCTTCCAGCGTATTGGCGTCCCACACGCGCAGCACTGTATCGGAAGCTGCGGCCAGCAATTTGCCGTTAGGTGAAAATGAAACCCTCTTAACTGCATTATTCCGTTCGTCTGTGATCGAAATTGGTAATCTGCGCAGGGATTGTCCTGTCGTCGTACTCCACAGTCCGACGGTGCCGTCATTACTTGCGGTGGCGACGACAGCGGCGTCAGGCGAGAACGCGGCGTCGTTCACCTGGCGAGTATGGACAAATGTCTGCCGCGGTTTTCCCGTAGCCACTTCCCAGAGCGTCGCCGCCTTGTCGCCTCCGGCCGTTAGAATAAGTTGGCCATCCCGTGAGAAGGAGACCGAGTGGATGGGGCTGCCGTGGGCAAAGCGTTGCATCAGTCTGCCCGTGGTAACTTCCCAGAGTCTCGCAATCCCGTCGCCGCACCCGGTGAGTAGCGATTTTCCGTCGGCCGAGAATGATGCCGAGTAGACAGTTGACGAATGACCCTCAAGCGTTCCTAATAGCTGGCCTGTTTCAGCATCCCACAAGAACTCACCGTTGCGCGTGTCGGTGATAACGAGGCGTCCGTCAGGGCCGGCAAAGGCTGCTGAGGTTACGGTGGCGGAGTGACCAGATAACACCTTGACGTCGCCGGTTTCCAGATTCCAGAGTCGAGCGGTCTTATCGAGGCTACCGGTTACGAGCCGCTTTCCGTCGGGCGAAAAACTCACGCTGGTTATGCCATGGTCGTGGCCACGAAGAACACGAGGTCTTCCACCTTCGATATCCCACAATCGCACAGTGCGGTCATCCCCGGCAGACGCAACCACGTGAGAGTTGGGAGAAAATGCGACTGACTTGACGGCGTCCTGGTGCCCCTTAAACTCCGCCACTTCTCTGCCAGTTCTTAACTCCCAGACACGGACAAGACCGTCAGCCCCGCCGGTCGCGTAATACTTCCCGTCGGGAGAACAACCCACCGCCTCAACCGCAATTCCGTAGCCTTTCAGTTCGGCAAGGACCTTTTCAGAAGCAAAGTCCCAAAGGGTAGCGCCGCCTTCTTCTCCCAGTACAACAGTCTTACCATCGGGCGAAAAGGCAGCGGAGTAAACTGACTGTTCGCCAAGCGAAACTGCTTTCAAGCTGCCGGATCTAAGGTCCCAGATGTGAAAATCGGACTCGTCGTCAAATATCATTACGCTGCGATCGTCTGGTGAGATCATCAAGACTAATGCGCTCGCGTTTGCTAGCTCAGCCCTTTTCAATTCTTCCCGAGTGTTCGCATCCCAAAGCCGCACGGTATCATCCGCGCCCCGCGTCACGAGCCAGTTTCCGCTTGAATTGAACTTAACTGTCTTAATCATACTCGTGTGGCTCAGATTTTTTCCGGTCGGTTGATTCGTCGCAACGTCGATAATCTGAACCTCGTTGCCTGAGGCGATTGCGAGCAAACCTTCGTCTGGCGAGAACGCAAAATCGACGACCACAAGACGACGAGCATTGAACTGGCGAATCATGGCTCCTGTGTTGAGGTCCCATAGCGTTACCGGACGGCCGAACGTACTTGCGGTTGCTAATCGATTGCCACCTGCGAGAATTTGGGCTTTGTCACAGGCGGGCGCTTGGTTGCTTGAGAGCTTCAACGTTTTGATTTGGCGGCCGGTACGCGTATCCCAAATTCGGACGTCCAAATCGAAGCCCACCGTTATCAGTTCCGCGCCTTGTGCTCTGAATCCCACTTGAACTACCCGTCCCAAGTGACCTTTCAACGATCGTAAAAGACGTCTGCTGCTAACTTCCCAGAGAAAAACTTCGCCACCGTCTCCTCCGGTTGCGAGCAGTTGTCCGTTCAGCGAAAACGCAGCAGCTGAGATCTTTTCTGAATGGCCAAGTTGCACCATTAACTGCGGTCGAACATTTTGGGATAGCCCATGCGACGAGAATAGTAGGGCGAGCGCAATAGCGAGGCAGGCGAAGGAAATGAAGGAACGAGAGGGAGTTAATTGTTTCATGATGCTTTATATAGGACGGTTCTTGTCAGCGGCTTCGCGACCTCTGAGAAAACATATTTTTTCTATGCGTCAATGTCACGCGGAATACCCAGTCCATCGACTATTCTTTATTTTCCCTGAAATCCAGGAACACGGGTTGTTGGATATCCACGGCAGTCTGCCCGGGAACAACTTCCGATATTGCCTGGACTGCCTCGCCCGATGATCTAGTCCTACTGTAATAGCAAGTCATGGTTACGAGGGCCCGCTTGGCGCCTTCTATATTGTTCCATATGTGCGCGGCAACTGGTAGACATTTCTCGCAGGCTCACTTGCCACGCGATCGGTGTGCTTTGAGTGGCCCGAAAAATTCCCAGGGCCGACTAACGTAGAGCAACGTACGACAACTCCAACACGTGGTTGAGAAATTGGTAGTTTCGACTCCGCCTGATATGGTAATCGATGCCGAAGTCGTGCGCCGTGCACTGTGCAATTATCCTAATATTCCGCGAGCTTCTACGACCAACCAGCCATTTAGCTACTTGAACGGGTGTTACTCTCTCGATGATTTTCTGGATCAGGCTATGCTTGATTTGTATCACCTCCTGCGAGAGAAGACTGGCAGTCATTCTGAAACAGCCCGCCAATTGCGCATCAATCGAGTGCTCTTTATCAGCGCATCGAAAGAGGGCGAGAGAGATTGAAAAGGAGACCGTGTAATTGTCCTACCACTTCGCGTACGCCGATCTTCTGGCATGACGAAGGAATGGCCGTTGGTTCATAAACGAATCCTCAACCCTGCCCGACCCCGCGTGAGATTTCGCGCGCGACCAGCGAGAGCCGAGGTAGCCTGGCGTAGCTTCGCGGCTTCAAGTTCGCCGTTGCGGCTTTGTCCGGCGGCTGTTACCGACTGATGTAAACCGTTCGGTGGGCGTCGAGTTACTTACCGCAATTCTGCTCGACGCCGACCCGAGCCTGCGCCGCACCAAAGGGCGGACTCATGCATGAACTTGATCCCGAATTTATCAATCCGAGAGTTCAAGAGATGGGGCCAAGATGGGGGCCTTACGTGTTAATACGTAGCCAGCCTAAACGATACCTTGACGACCGCTAGGCGCGTAAATACTGGCTCATATCGTTTCGTAAGACTACGTGATACCCTCCGCAACGTTCTTAAAATCCGTTGACCGTAAGGTCGTGTGGGTTCGACTCCCACCCTCGGCACCAAGTTAGGGTATTCCGGTTGATTGACTCCGACGCCTTAGTCAAAACCGCTCCAATAACGTAACCCAAATCCTACTGAGAATGTGCGGCCACGGCGGCGCGGTCAATACCGGGTTGTCGCCGCTGCCAGAACGGCGCGCGTGCCCAACGCGTCTCTGCCGCATAATGGAAAGCGAGATGAGTCTGGTAGGAATCTCCAATGCCGCGAATGATCTGCGAATACTCGTCGAGCGAGGACGAATCACCTTGCAAATAACTCTCAGCAGCCTCGGCGGCGGCAAGGCCGGTAAACAGCGCGTTCAAGAGCCCTTGCGAAGAGAGCGGGTCGAAGCTTATAGCCGCATCGCCAACCGCCAGCCATCCGTTGCCTGCACAAGGGCTTAGTATTGCGCTGTGCGCTATCGCGAACCCGGGCTGGTTCTCAGCTACGAACCGGACAGTGCTCAGTAGTCCCGAAAGCTCTTTGACTGACCTGGTACGTTCAAGAAGTGTTTGCTTCTTCGTCTCACGCTGAGACGCGCGCCACAAATCGGCGTCAGTATGGAAAGCCAGCACGCGCTGCCCTCCGGGAATGGGCGCGGTGTACCACCAGCCGTCTTTGACCGCTTCGACATATGTAAGTCCTCGACCACTATTTTGCTGATCACGTCCATATTGCCAGGCGCACACCAATTTATCTTTCATCTCTGAGCGCGCGCCAAGTTTTCGGGAAATTTGGGCAGCACGTCCGCCGGCATCGATGACCAGATTAGCGGATATTGTCAGTGGTCCATCGGGAGTCTTCACCGTCGCCCGCCATCGATCTCCTTCGCGTTCCAGTTTCTCCACCACAGCAGATTGCAAAAGTTCTGCTCCTCGTGCCTGAACGGCAACACGCAACCATTGCTCAAAACGCCGGCGGTCGAGATGCCATCCATGGCCGTCAGGATCCCGCAGGAAGTCGACCTCCTGAGGTTCAGTACCGCCCCAGACAGATCGATTTCCGTACCAAGGTTCGTGCTGTTCCGCCAGAAAACTCTCGAGCAAACCCATGTCCGACAGCAGCCGTCGGGCTGCCGGCAAAAGCGACTCTCCAATGCGGGGTGTGACCGTGGCGCTGCGTTCCACTATCAACACACGCCGGAACGGCGCCAGGTTGATGGCGGTTACTGAGCCGGCGGGTCCGGCTCCAACTATCAGAACCTCTGCTTCGCGCACTTAATGCTTGAGTCCGTACGGAAAACGATGGACCTTTGGGATATCTGTGAGATCGATATCATCAGCGGATTCGTCCGCGGCGAGACCGGTTAGCGATACTTTCTCAGCCTTAGCCTTCAGTAGTCGTTTTTCCTGGGGAGGAGCGAGCTGTTCAACTTGCATTACCGAGGGGAACTCCGGGCTGTTCGTCGGGCCTTCACGCAACTCGACCACCCCCATCTCGCCGTAGTGTCCGATCATGTTGTTGATCTGATCGGTATAACTTTTGGTCCCCAACGGTCGAATCCAGGCGGCCCGCTTGGCAAAGGCTGCCATTCGCTCCGCAATCGGGCGTTCTTCGTCCATCACGATCTCGTAGTTTTCCCTGGTCAGAACCTGATTAGGCACTCGGGCCGGCCAGAAAGTCGGAAGGTACGGATCGTAGGACTTGAGATAGCCGGAGCGGCAACTGGCGGTGTCAGTCTGCCAGGGCAACGCCATCCAACGAGTGATTCCGCCGGGCACCTGGGCCGCCAACGGGCCGTTCGGAAGTGACAACGTATCCTGAATCATGGCCGCCCCATACTCCGGCTCTTTCCAATCAGGAGCCGCGTGCAAGATTCGGTACGGCGCCATGTACATCATTGAGTTTCGCATCGGCCAGGTCATCTCACAGCCTGGGTGAAACGCGTCCGCAAGACAGAATTCCATAGCGGCCTGGTCCAACGTCGCTGCTTGTTCAGCGATGGGCACATCGTCGATCACGCGTGCTGCTTTCGCTTTGGGATCATAGTCAGCGTCGAAGTCTCCGTTGGCCCATTGTTGTAGAAATCCAAGCTGGGTGTCGGTTAAAGCGACATTCTGGCGCGGAGTCTCTGCAGGTGGGATGTTCATGGCGTCGCCATAGTTCCAGGGCCAGGGCGTGGGTGACCAGGAGTCGCGGTCAAAGACACGAAAATGGTTCGCGTAGGTCCGCCGCATTTCCATTGAGTCGGGGCTCGAGTTGGCGAGTTGAGCCATCAACTCCGGTTGTGAAAAATCATTTGGAGACTTCCAACCAAACGCTCCGGCAAATCCGGCGTTCACCCACTGCAGCCTCGACATTCGTTCGAACAGCGGGCGGATGTCCTTTTCGAATGACGGGCGCGCGGGCTTACTCAGCATTTTAGCCTTGATGAATACGTCACGCATCAGATCCCACATCGTGCGAACCGACTTCTGCATGGGAGCGTAATCCGGCGGAGCAACGACAACCCAGGCCGGATCAACTTCCAGTTCCGCCCCGTCTAAGGTAACTCTTGCGGTCACTGGCCCATCCGAGGTGTCATCGTGCCAGCCTTCGTTGTTGGCGAACGTGATGGCCTTGCTACCATCAAACGAGGCGGATTTCCCGCGGCCGCCGAGCACGATTAACCGGCCGGCATCATCCGTTCTTAGTTCACCCAGATAGACAGCGGCGCCCATGAATTTGCCCGTATCGAAGACATATTTCTTCCCGCCCTTCTGATTCTTCCCTTTGATTGATCGGGGACCTGGATCAATCGTCAGTCGTGAGCGATCGGCGACGGCCGCGTTACGCAAGAGCGATGGCACGGCTGATTCAGCTTCGGGAATGTCGAGCGCTAATTGAAACTGATACCAGGCAGATTTCTTGTTTGCCAAATGTACGGTCCACTCAATCGAAGCGTTTTGCGGAGTCAACTCGGCCACCACCGCACCTGCGGCATCCAAGCCATAAATGCGAAAGCGCGCTGCCTGACGCTTCAGAGCGCCGGCTTTGTCCCGGTAAAACCCCGGTGGCTTCGGAAGTGGATCGGTGACTTCGGGGCCGATGAAGAATTCGTTATCGCTGTTGCCGAGTCGGGCGACCCCAATTGATGGGTGAATCGCAGCTTTAACGATGGTTTGGTCCTTGTTAGACTTGGCCACTTTGTACTATCTCCTTCTGCGTCGGGCGTCGGGCCTCAGGCACGGGCCCTCTAAAATATTCTCCACAGATTACGCAGATTACACAGATTAGGTAGAAGCAGCGTGGGCCTGCGTTCTGTTTGATAATCTGCGTAATATGTGGATACCCCTCTTTGATAGTCCTACAGTATTTGAAGTTGCACGCGAGGCTTGCGCAGTGCGAGTTGCGCGCTGACAAGGTGCGGCAGGCCGAACCATACTCCTGGCCCTCCCGGCTGTCAACAGAGAGCACCTCGATAACAAGTGATGTCAAAGTCGGAGTCGATTGACACTTACCCACCACTGTAATAGTCTCCGCGACCAGTCCAAAGGACGGGATCGAAACTCTTAATGAGAAACGAATTGTCCAGCATGAATGATGATGACGGACGCTGACTCACGTCTGGAATTGGTATTCGATGAACTTTCGTTCCCGACTAGTCTGACGCTCGGCGAGGACGGCTCGTTCTATATCGCAGAATCCGGGCTGGCGTTCGGCGGTGCCCCGCCGGGTGGACGCATCTGGCATCTGACTAACGATGGTGAGCGCGCCCTTCTGGTCCAAAACCTGCGCGAGCCCGTTAACGGTTTGACGCTTCACGACGGTCGCCTCTACGTCTCGGAGGGAGGCTATCCGGGACGCATCAGCCGCTTTGATCTGGACGGAGATTCGCGCGCGGTGATTCTGGATGACCTGCCTGGGCAGGGTAACTACCACACCAACATGGTCGTTTTCGGCCGGGATAATAAGCTCTATTTCAGTCAGGGTGCGTTGACTAATACCGGAATCATCGGGCTCGACGCTTATGATCTGGGATGGCTGCGCCGTCTACCGCACAATTATGATCTACCTGGTTACGACATAGTTTTGAATGGTGTGAACGTTGAGACAGTGAACCCTCTCAGAGAGGCTGAAAACGCAAAGGCCCAAACAGGAGGTTTTGCCCGTTTCGGTAAACGCACGGTTCGCGGGCAGCGCCTGGCCGCACGACTGCCGTGTACCGCGGCTGTGATGTGCTGCAATCTCGATGGAAGTGAATTGGAATTAGTCGCCTGGGGATTGAGAAACGCTTACGGGCTTGGATTTCTTCCTGATGGGAGACTACTCGCGATTGATCAGGGAGCCGACGATCGCGGCAGTCGTCCGGTTGGCAATGCGCCGGATATGCTTTTTGAGGTGCGCAAAGGCGCGTGGTATGGCTGGCCTGACTTCATTGGGAATATTCCGATCACGGATTCGCGCTACCGACCGGAACGAGGGATGCCGCCAACTTTCCTTCTGGCGAATCACCATGAGCTGCCGGCGCCGGAAGAGCCCTTGTTATGCTTTCCGCCTCATACCGCCGCGGCCAAGTTTGAGGTGGTGCCGGTACACGCGTCGCGCTGGGCGGGACATCTCCTGGTCGCACTCTTTGGAGATGAAGTTCCTATGACGGCGCCCTCTGGACCAAAGGTGGGACGCTCAGTGATGCGTGTCGATCCTGCCGCCTGGACTTTGCACCCGTTGGTGCAGGACGGACTGCTGAGACCGATCGACGTTCGCTTCAGTCCCATAGAGAGCGCGCTTTACATCCTGGACTTCGGTAGCTTTGAAATGCTCGATAACGGAAAGGTCAACGCCAAAGCGAAAAGTGGCAAGCTCTGGCGCTTTCGTTTGTGAACGTAATCATGTCGCTTCTGGTTTGCAGCGGCGACGAAGTTGAGATCGTGGCTTCGCGATGAATCATCTGATTCATCATCGCGCACAGTGATTCAACGGTGAGTCACAGACTGAAGTCTGTGCCACCCGGTTTGGATAAAAATGATTTCCGAAATCACTCGAAATGACGATCCTTTATTGCCCTGCCGCTTGATCGGTCGCAAGGTGTGTGGATGAAGCTATTATTGGCACTAGGATTCGTTTTGAGCCTCGACAGTTTTCGAGTCTCGCTCGGGCTGGGCGCGTTGAAACTGCGCACGACGAAGCAGGTCCAAGTCGTTGTCGCTTTCGGACTGTGTGACGGATTCGCCCCGCTCGTGGGAATACTAATTGGCCATTCACTGGTGCGGTTCATCGGCGAGTGGAGCGAGTTTTTGGGCCCGCTGGTGCTGGGCATTTACGGCGCTTACGTTATTTACGTCGCCCGCCGTTACGAAGGCACCGAAGAACAGGAGGAACCGGGCGGCTGGATTATGCTGGGCCTGCCGCTGTCTTTGAGTTTGGACAACCTCATCGCGGGAACCAGTTTGGGGATGATTGGTTTTCCGTTAGTTCTTTCGGTCGCGGTGATTGGCGCGATGAGTAGTTTGATGTCACTGGCTGGCCTGCTGGTCGGGAGGACTGCGGTTAATCTCCTGAAGCTCAAATCAGAAATGATTGGTGGAGTGGCGCTCGTTTGCATCGCGGTCATGCTCGCGATTGAGAAGTTTTAGGTGATTGCGAAAGCGTCCGGCGGAATGCGATGGGACAACGAGCCTTGATGAGCACTTCAAGTCTGCTTTGGGGCGTAGTGAACTAATTTCGTCGTAAGGTTTTTTTCTAGCCCAGGCGTTTACGCCTGGGTGAGGAAAGAGCAGACGCTATAAAAGCCCCATTAATGGGGCTTTTGATTACTATCACCTTTCATTCCCCAGGCGTAAACGCCAGGGCTACGAAAAAGTCATTCAAATTGCGGTCCCACCTTCCGGCGCTCCGCTTTATGGCAGGCAGCCATCTTTTATCCATTGTTCGAAGAGTTGAATCTGGTCCGAAGTTAATGGGTCGAAAGGCGGTGGCGGCATCGGGCCATAGATGTCGGCGTGCGCCAGGCGGTTGTTGATGGTGTTAGCGTTGGCCTTCACGTGTTCATAGTTGGTCAGGTCGAACCGCCACATCATCTGTCCCCTGAATTGATTGAAAAGGGGCTGGATGTCATTGCTGAAAGAAACAGCCATTATCGTTCTCCCTCGAGTGGCACAGACGTCAGTCTGTGGAGTTGTCGTTAGGGTTGAGCGGGATCACAGACTGAAGTCTGTGCCACTAACTCTATTTTGACGCTGCCGGTGACAGACCATAAATCTTCAGGACGCCGCCCCCTTCTCTGCCAAAGACGAGCGCGCCGGCGACGACGTAATTCTTCCAGATAGCCGGCCCCAGGCTGTAGCCGTAACCACCGTTGTAACCGTCGGTTTGCATGCCGAGATCGTCATACCAGAGAAAGCGGCCGTCGCGCACGTCAAACGCATAGATGGCGATCTTGCTGGTGGTGCAGAAGACCACATCGTTGACGACCGCGGGCGAACTCAAGCCGCACTCACCCGCCGTGGTATACATGCCCACTTCCGTACTGATGTTTGGATCCAGGAACGAGGTGTTGCTGTAGCGCTGCGGATCGCTCTGGTCCATCGGCCAGCAATTCGCGAGCGTGACGGCGTCGATGGCGCGCATGAATGGGGTCGAATTAAAGTCGATGCCGGGCGACGCGTTGTGATAGTTCGGCCCACCCATCCCGATAAAGAATCGCGGCGAGATCGTCTGATCGGCAGAGCCGGGATAAAACGCCGGCGTGTTGAAAACGCCGGAAAAATTCTCACCCTGCGTCGCATTTGATTCGTCGTTCGAGACGGTGGGATTGATCGCGTTCTGATCTTTGGGATGCGCGTCCACCGTCGGCACCCAGGTCCCGTCATTCATGTAGGGAAGCAACTGTTGGCGATTGAGCAGGGTGAGAGTATCGGGATCGAGCACGAAGAAACTGCCGTTCTTGCAACCGAAGCAGACTGCCTTTTGCTCGTTGCCCTGCCCCGGGTTTAATGTGACCAGCAACGATGAACCGCCTACGTCGATGTCGAAGTCGGACTCACGATAATTGCTTTCGGCCGGCACTTGAAAGAAAGCCTTGAACTCACCGCTCGCCGCATCCAGGGACAGAATGCCGTTGGAGTAGCCGGGGCTTGGCAGCTCGGGCGGCGCCTGAGGCTCCGGAGCTTGATTACCCGTCGAACAATACAGGCGGTCTAATTCACTATCGTAGGAGATTGCCCCCCAGACCGAGCACCCCATGATGATCGGTCCGGTATCAGACGTGGTGTAGGGCGCCGGTAACGGCGAGATTCCCACGGCGTTAGCGGGCAAGACGTTCGGCTGGTTTGGTTGACTCGCGACATACTGGTTAGTGCAATAAATCCATTTGACGTTTCCGGTCGCGGTGTCGAGACAAAAGACGAAGCTGAAGAGTTGATCGTTCTCGCCTTCGCCGCAGCCCACGTAGAGGCTGGTTCCGTCCGCACTAACGACGGGCGATGACCAAACGACCGGCGGCGGCGCGCCGCTGGCAACCCCTGCAATGTTCGTAATCGGTTGGTTGTGAGCAGGATCGGCGTTACGCAGGTCCGTCACCCAGATCAAAGTCAACGTCTCCTGATCGAGACAATAGAACTTGCCGTTGAAGGCTCCGAAGTAAATCCGGCCGTTGATGACCGCAGGAGTGCATCCCATTCCGGCGAAGCTATGGGCATCAGGTGCGTCGTTGCCTAAATCCCAATTAAAAGTTTTGACGATGTTCCCGGTTTGGATGTCGATTTTGTGGAGTGCTCCGCCATTGCCCCCCTGGGCCACCTGCGAATTGGCCAGGCCCACGTAAACGAAGCCGTCTGTGACCGCCGGCACTGAGAGTACCGGGCCATCGAGCGAGAGCGTAAAGAGCGTCGTGAAAGACGTCGATGAAGGTGTCCCTGTGCTGTTGACGTTGGTGCTGTTCAGATCGCTATCAGAGACATAACCGGTGTGCTCCCGATCGCCATGGTACATCCACCAACCGGTCGGCGATGTTGCGGTAGCCGCAGACTGTGGCGCGGCTACCTTGGCCAATGTCTGCGGGGCAGGTTTTGCGGACGGCGGGGCCGTCTTCTCGTACACCACGCCCTTGGCCCTTGCGATTTCAGTCTTCTTATCCATTAGTTGTGCGCCCTCCGGTTTAAGCCCCAGCTAAAGTCTGATTGCCCGGCCCTGTAGTGACAACTCATGCAGCTGTTGCCCCCCGCGCCGGCAGCATCATTCTGCGTTTGAAAGTAGGTTTCCATCGTCGTGTTTACCGATCCGGTAACGGGAAAGGCCGCGCCCGCGTTCTGTGGGTAGACGCCGCCGTTTTGCATCAACATGAACGGATTGCCCGGGCCGATGCCCGGGTTGAACGGCCATTGCGTCACGACCAGTTCGTAATATTGCCACACCGTTCCTTTCAGAAGTCGCTGGTAATAAGTATTGAAATCGCGCGTGGACGCTCCCGGCGGAGTGTTGGGGATTGGATTAACTCGGGTGACCTGTACCGGCGACGGCGAAGGCACCGGCGACGGCGAAGGTCTGTAGTTGTATCCATTCACCGAAGGGGGATTGCCCGTGCCATTGTTGAATGAATAGCCGTTGGGCGGCGGTGACGGCTTTGGCGAAATGTCACTATCCGGCGGCACGTTGTCTACTTGTTCGAAGGTTGACCAAACCCACTCGGTGAAAGGGTCGATCTTATGAGCGATATGCAGACCGACCAACAAGACTGTGGCCGGCGTGCATGACTTGGTCTGCGGATTGTAAATCTGCGCCGCGGTCGTGTAGAAACGGCTGACATCGTCTTTGCTGGTTTTGATGCGCCACGCCGCTTTGATCATGATCGAGCCCAGGGTGTTCGTCGGCGTGGTCGTGGTCATCGGCATCTGCACGCCAAACTGCGCATTTTCTTTCGGCGCCAGGTTTTTCAAGAGGTAAAGCCACGAAGTGGGATCGGTGTCCTGACCCCGAATGAAGTTGTACTCCGCCTGATCGTAGCGAATGTCGTAATAGACATAGTTGCTCTGCTGGTCGATCAGCGGAAGTGAAAACGCCTGCTTGGTTTGCATCAGCGGCGTATTGCCTTTGGTGATGAAAATGAGCGTCTTTTGTCCGGCCTGGGTGTTTGTGCAAGGCTTGACCGGGCTGTCGAGTGACTCCCAGGAACTCGGCCGCTGATCGCCTTGACCAAAGAGATCGAAGGCGTCTTTGTAAGTTCCCCAGACTACCGGAGTACCGCCGGCGGCGTTAAGAAACACGCTTGGATTGTTGGGTTGGTCAGGCGTGCCGCGCGAGCCAGTTGCGGCCGGCCAGTTGAGCGCGATGAAGGACTGCCATGAGAAGTAATCGAAGTTGGGTCGAATTTGCAAAGGGCTATTAATCTGAGTTGGCAGTGGCACCGCCCAGGGAATGTTGCCGCTTACTGCGGCCGCCGGCACGCTCGGTGGAAATGGCGAAGGGTATGGCGGTATGACAATCTGAGCAGGGCTGGCGCCAGGCGTAGCCGTCATCGCAGTGCTGTTCGTATTGTTGAACGACGCCGACGGCCGGCAACTGTAGTTTGCGAGTGCAAAGAGAGTAACCGCACCTACGACAGTCAGGGCTCTGATGTTTCGGTTTGGAGTGCCCATGATTTTTGCTCCTTGGTTCGAGTGCGATGGGATAGCGGTTATCTTCCACGGACACGGCCGCCGGCGCCGACGAGCCTGAGACTGTTTACTCGTCCAACTGAAAGAGATTCAACTTTACACTGATGCAATCCTTAGGGCGCGCACGAGGGGACGCGCCGGCATGATTCTTAACGTCGCGCATCTTATTCCGACGGCTGCGGCGGAGTCAACGTTAATGTGCCCGTTCCCCGGGGGTAATGTTGCGTTGCCGTGATGTGCGCGATACTCTGTGCGCGCCAAGTGAAGCGAAAAGGATAGGCGTCGGAAGATCCGCTGCGGTCTCTGCGCTTACCTCGCCTTTTTCTCTGCGGTTAATGCTTTTCAGAATGTTGCTTCGCCGCAGAGGAGCACCGAGGTTTTAGAGGGACACAGAGAAAACGAAATCAGGGCACTTCCAAAAGGAACAGCAGAATGACCTCCAAACGCAAACCTACGAAGCCATCTCTAAAAAGTCTGCAAACACAGGTCGTCGGCACCTGGAGATTGATCTCCGCTGAGAATAGAAAGTCGGCTAAGAAACCCTGGGTACCATATACTTTTGGCAATCCTCCGTCGGGTTATTTCATTTACGATCCGACCGGACATGCGTCCATCCAAATCATGACCACGCCGCCAAAGAAAATCTCAAAGAAACATGGTCCTACGCCGAAACAGGCCCGGGCAATCTTCAAGGCATACACCGCATATTACGGGACCTACACCATTGACGAGGCAAACATCACTGTTCAAGTTGAAGGCGCCTGGGATCCGCGTCAGGTAGGCACGGCCCAGGTACGACCTTACGAACTCAGAGGCGACACCCTGATCATTGGCGATCAGGTCACTTACAAGAGAACCTTAAAACGAGTTAAGTGAGGGCCGTCCAAACTGTAATGAGATCGCTTGCTCCGTAATTGTGTCAATAAGAAATTTTCGTGGTCGTCAGACCCTTTTCATTGTTTGCTGCTAATTTTGGTTTGCTAAGTCGATCTGCTCTTCAGTTATTGCTTCCTATTTCGTCTGCGGAACCCTCCGTAACATCTGCGGTTCATCCAATGTTTCGGCGATTAATCGCGGAGGAGAATCAGAAGTCTACGCAGAGAACAACTTGAATCAGGGCACTAACCAGGTTTGTTTGAGTGTTATCTTTTTCGGTGGACTATGCGACTATCCCAGGTTTTTGTTCGCAGTCGAGAGCTGGCTCCCCTGATTAAACAGGCGTGCGCGGTAGACGAGCCCGCACAGTTCATGGCGCTGATGGCGAAAATGCCGGTTGAACCTCGCCAGCTCCGTTTGTGGAGAGCGATACGACAGAGCGCGACTCACTTTGCAGATCGGGCAGGCGTAAAAATCCCGTCGTGGCCAGACCAGGCGGCGCGTCCGTGTTTCGCCGGACAGCAGCCCTACGTGGACTATTACCCAGCAGTCCTTGCCAAACTCGACGCGCTCGAGACTTTTGGCGGCGCGTCGGTTTACGCGTTTGCCGACTACGCACCGCTCGGCTCGGACCCCTGGATGGCGCGGACGCCGCTGCCGAGTGTCAGCGCACCGAACGGTCTGATGCTACTCAGATTTTGTCGCTCGATGCGGGCGCACCGGGGCAAGGATCTTCGCTTTGTGCCTCCGCCTTCTTTAAGCGTGCTCGCAGAGGTAGCGGAGAATCTCAAGGGAATGATCACGCACACCGCGAAGTGGTTGCCGCCAGACTCCTTCTCGAAGAAAGCCGCATTCGCGAGGCTGAGAGTTCTCCTTAACGATTATGAAGCGGCGCGCGTCGCAGCCGGAAACGCCGGCGAGTTCAACAGCTTTTGGTCGGCCCGCGTTTTTCACCGGTTGGGGTTCCGTCTGCCGCTGGTGTCGCTCAGCAAACTGCTCGCCCATGATGAGCTGCTTCCTTCAGTAGCGGCGACCCTCGCCATTTTCATCGAGCGTAACGCTCTCTTCATTGAAAGTGTCAACGAGGCAAAGCAATTCGAGGAAGGAGGCGATCTCAATTTCAGCAGCAAAGAGCCGGGTCATGTTCCGTTGGCGTTGGCCGATCCGAAAGATGGCGTGCGGCGTTCGCTACATCTACAGCGCCGGGGCAGCGATCATCTTCTCGTCAGCAAAACCGAAGTCTTCAACATTGGCCGCGGGGATGCCGCGTCGTTAGAGGAGTTGCTGCGCCGCCTCTCAGGTCGCTGGTCGCTGGACGTCTTTACGCCATTGTTCCTCTTCCGGCTCGGTTTTGCCGGGATCATCGACGGACGCGGCTCGATTCGTTACTCCCTGGTCCTGGCCCACGTGATGTGGCGTCTGTTCGGAGATCGTCACCCGCCCAACCTTCTGTGTAGTTGCAGTCCACCACTCACAGGTCCGTTTGTCGAGGCCGTGTGCCGCGCGCACGGTAAGCTTCCCGACAGCCTGCGCGCGCGCGAGCCAACTTTGATCTCGCGCCTGCTTATGTCCGATGAAACGACGATCCGCAGGGAGATCTTCGCCTCGTGGCGTGAGGAAGCGCAGAAATGAATTCGAGTCCAATACACTCACATCCTCACGCCTCAATGCGGGTGCTGGTCCGGCCACGCTCACCTGCGATGGCTGACGCGCTTCAGCTTGCTCCGCGACTCTATCATTTTTCTCGTGACGCGATACATTCGTTGTTCGGCGCACTCAGTTACCCGAGCCGGACGCCAGTGTGGATGCCTTCGTATCACTGTGGGATGGAAGTGCGCGCCGCCGCCGATGCAGGTTTTGCGCCGCGCTTCTACAAGATAAATAAAGATTTGAGCGTCGACGTCGAGGATCTCGCCAGAGGTCTACGTGACGAGCCAGGGCCAGTACTGCTGATACATTATTTCGGCTTCGCTCAACCCGGCACGTTGTCTGTCGTCACGCTATGTCGTGAGCGTGGTGTGCCTCTGGTGGAAGACTGTTCGCACGCTTTTCTTTCACGCCTCGGTGAACGCGAACTCGGCACCTTTGGCCAGGCGGCTACTTTTAGTCTTTACAAAACCCTGGGTACGAGTGACGGAGGCGCTTTAAGCGTTGAGCAAACGGAACTGAGTCGCCTGACAGGACATCAATTCTCATTGCCGCCAACAAAAACACGACCGACAATTGCATGGCACGCTGGCCGGAGAAAGCGGCGCGCCACTGCGATCTTTCGGCAGAACGGACGACGCCATCAGGAGGAGCTGGCCAGACGATTCGGAGACCGGGTGGTGGCAGCCAGGCGACGAATCTTTGAAGGCGAATGGATTTATGGGCGCGGCATCTCAAGGCTTTCGCTGGCTGTGATTCAGCGTCTGGATACCGGGATGGTGGTCGAGCGACGCCGTCGGAATTACCTCCAGCTCGACTCCCTGCTGCGCGATGTTCTGAATTACCGGCCGGTTCCTCTCGCGTTGCCGGCCGAAACCTGTCCGCTTTACCTGCCGATCTTCGTTCGCCATCGCCCAGAGATACTCGTTAAACTTCAGGCGGCTCTGATTGAAACTTTCATTTTCGGTATGTTTAGTCACCCGGCGATGGATACCGAACGGTTTCCTGACAGCCGCGTGTTGCGCGAAGAAATCCTATGCTTGCCTGTGCATCAAGATCTTGAAGAATTTGATCTGAGGCGCATAGCATCGGCGCTTCGTCCGCTACTCGAAGCTGATGCGTAACCGGGGATGCGATGAATCCGAGTTTAATCTTCACGGTAGACACCGAACCTGACGACCAGTGGGCGCCCGCTTTGGCGGACGGCAGCCTGCCTCCCTTTTCCTTTCTGAACACGCGAGGTCTTGGGCGCCTTAAAGATTTTTTCCGCCGTCACGATGTGCCAGTTACGTGGATGACGTCTTATTCAATCGCACGCGACCGAGAGAGTGCACGCGTCCTGCGCGCCGCCGCCGCGGAAGGTGATGAAATCGCCGGGCACTTGCATGGCTGGGAGACGCCGCCGTTCGCGGGCTTCGACCGCGCCAACCGTCCCTTCATCGGCGAGTACACACCTGATATGCGACTTGCGAAGCATCGCTCGTTGCTTGCCGCGCACGAGGATGCGTTTGACGCGCGTCCGGTGAGTTATCGCGCCGGTCGCTGGGCGATTGACTCGATGGAACTACAACATCTCGCCGAGTTGGGTTACCAAATCGATTCAAGTGTTCCGCCCGGCATAGATTTTCGTGATCGATCGGGCCTGCGACGGCCAGGCCCGGATTTTCGCCCTTACTTAAGGAGAGAACGTTTGCAACCGCATCGGGTGGGCGCGCTCTGGGAGGTGCCTGCATCAATCACTCCGATTGGTTTGCTTGGCAGCGCGGAGGGTTCTCTGGCAATCGCGCGCGCAGCCGGTTGCCGCGACCAGGGGGGTTCGTTGGTCCACGCCGTGGCCCCGGTACTGCATCGCACACTGGCCGCATTGCGCCTCCAGGAGCTGGTGTGGGTGCGACCGCTCAAGCACCCGCGCGCTCAGTTAGTGCGCGCGACTCGCGTGCTCCTTCGGCGAGGAGTGCGGATTGTAAATGTGATGTTCCACTCTTCGGAAGCATTCGTGGGCGCCAGCCCTTTAAGCCGTCACGCGGAGGATGTAGAGCGACTCTACGCCGATCTGGAGGCGATCATCACTTGCGCGCGATCCTACGGGGCGGTTGCCCGCACGCTTCATAACGCGGTCGTTGCGTTAACTTCTCCGGCCCTCAACGAGGCGCCGCGTCTTCATCGTCCAACATAAGCCGCAGTTGCTCAGCGGGGTCCGGATAGAAAAAGGAGGAGGGATGCACTCCCTCGCCTAAATCGCCGCAGAGTCGCCGCCGGCGGCCGGTCATTCGCGCCAGAACTTCCGGCGGTAGTCGCTCATAATCATAAGGGCGACTCCACATCGGCCCATAGCGGAAGGTGATGCTCTTGCGTGCGCAGTTGGTTCGGTTGGGCGCTACGGCATGCCACAAAGACCATGGAAAAAGCAGCGCGTCGCCCGCTCCGGCCCTGAGCTGGACTGCCCCCTCGGGCGGTGACGCAAGCGAGAATTCTCGATCAGGAAAGTGTCGTCGATGACTGCCGGGAACAAGCATGAAATTACCACTGTCGAACCCGGAGAGGTCAGTCAGGAAGAACTGCACTTTCATTTGCAGGACGGGATTGCCGGCGGACGGCAGGAAGCGTGAAAACGCCGGACCGCCGTCCGTGTGCCATTCCACCAAAGGCTCCGTGCCCGGACTCGGTAGGCGAACGAAGACTTCCGTTCCGAGAAGCTGTAGGTAAGGTCCGATCAACGTCAACAGCCAGGGGAAAGTGATCGGATGATCGATCAGCGAGTCCAACGCATCGGTCTGGGTAATTGCGGCGGCAATCTTGAATGTTCTCAGGTCCTCGACCGGAGCGCCCGATCCCGCCCCGGTTTGTTGTGAGAACAACTGCTGCTTATCACAAGACCGGAGTAATTCATCTACCTTGTCGAGGAGCTGCGTTGTCTCGGCAGGCGACAGTACTTGCGGCAGGAGCAAATAACCCTGCTCTTCCCATTGACGCCGTTGCGCATCCGTCACTTCAGTATTTAGCTCCCCTTCATCCATGGCCTTGGATTTATTCCAATGGGTTTTCCTTCGGCGGGTCAGAACCGGGAGCGGTAGCGACCGGGTCAGGAAGTCAGTCTAATCAAACACGCATCCTGATCCGGTCGCTGCCGCTCCCGGTTCTGACACTCAATCTCTCCGGAGCGCCTGGATCATGATCTGTTCAATCAGCTTTTCGTAATCAATACCTGCCCAGATGCCGGCTAGCGAGCGATTAAACGGCGTCAATCCAGGGTTAGGGTTGGCCTCCAGGAAAACCCAATCTCCAGACGAGCTCAACCTCAAGTCCAGGCGGCCGTAGTCTCTCAAGTCCAGAGCGTCGAACGTCCGCCGCGTAAGTTCCCTCACCTTTCTCTCTTGCGTTGACGTCAACCTCGCAAAATCCGTCCGCACTCGCCAGCGGCGCCGATATACTCTGTCATGTTTCAGACGGTAAGAGGCGAGTTGCGGTTTGTTTAATGACCTGCGACCGACAATAAGCTCTCTTACGGGCATTACTCGCCGGCCAAGGACTCCGACGAGCATCTCGCGTCCCGCAATGAATTCTTCACAGATGACGTCCTCGGTATCGCTTGCTTCGAGAACAGCAATACGACTGAGAAGGGCGTCCTTCGTGTGGACGAGTGATGCTTGAGTGATTCCCTCCGAAGCATCGCCAAAACGTGGCTTCACCACGAGCGGGAATTTCGTCCGGGTCGGAAGCCGAGGCGCGCTGGCCCGCAGCACAAAGTACTCGGGCGTTTTGAATCCTTCTCGGGCGGCGATCAGTTTGCTTATGGCCTTATCGCGGCAAAGCGTCAGACCCCTCGGCCCGGTTCCCGTGTACGGGAGTTTAAGCAATTCCAAAAGGGCGCAGATATGACCATCTTTCCCCCGGTCCCCATCCGCTTGCTCGGTCAGGTTAAAAACGAGGTCCGGCTTTACCTCCTCGATCCATTTAAACAATCCGGCGGCATTCGTGTACGGTCCGACGACTACCTTCTCGACCAGGCTTCGGAGCGCCTTGACCACGGGGCGATCCCCTTCGCCCGCTACAAATCGCGAAGTTCCAGGGACGAGAACCTCCTTGTCAACCAGCACCGCCAGGGTCAAGCTACGCAAGAGCCGGCGTGCAGTTCCACGACGCCCCGCCATCATGGCGCACCTCCGTCAATGACTTTCTCCGCGACGCCACCCGGATGACTGCCAGTCGTCAGTTCGCCGTCGACAATCTCGCGATAGATTTGCTCGTACCGTTTGAAAACTTCAGACCATGAATGTGGCAGCAGTCTATCAGCCAAGATGCGACGGCCTGCGGTTGCCCGCGGATGAGTGAGTTGACGTTTGATAGCGGCGGAGAGGTCGGTCACAAATCGGGGCACATCGGTCGCGACCGGTTCGTCGGCGTGAGTCGTCGCGAGCGCCGGCACTAACTGAATGTGCCCGTCGTGCTCCCACTGCTTTGGCACCCAACTTTGCACCGTAGGTAAGGCGCTCACGACTACCGGACAGCCGCACGCGAGGGCCTCAAGCATCGTCAAGGGCAATCCTTCGAAGAGTGACGGCAGGACAAAGACGCTGCTCACTTGCAGCACCTTCGCGACGACTTCTTGCGGTTGGGCGCCGAGATGAATTACCAGCGGACCGGCGGCGTTAACCATTTCGGCGACCTTTCGGCCGTCTTCGCCGCTGCCAACGGCTCCCACCAAAACTAAAATGAGGCGGACCGGCAGCGCTTCGCGTTGCAATCTCGTAAACGCATCGAGCAGAAATGGTATGCCCTTGGGAGACGACAGTCTGCCCACGAAAGTAGCGAGTCGCATTTTTTCGTCACCGGGCAGCGTTACGTCAAATCGGTCTCGCAGTTCAGCCACGATTTTCGCGCGCGGCGACGAGGAAAAATGAAACAGGTCAGAATTAAATCCCGCGCCCGTCACGGCGATTCGATTTGCATCACAGCCGAAGCGCTCGACCACGTCGGTTAGCGACTGCGGAGTCAAGACGCAAACCCTATCAATCGCCCGCACGCCCGGTAATACTCGCGGCGCGAGATGCGGGGCCTTGATCATCTGTCGCAGTTCGGCGTTGTGTGAGCTGGCCAGGACGGGTACGTCACTGAAAACCTCGCGCGCCAGCGCGGTCATCAGCCAGAGATGGTGAGCGTGCACTACCTGCGGGCGAAACTTCGAGTGAACGGCTTCCATTACCCGGCGCGAGACCGTCAAGTACTGTTCGATCTGAAGCCCGGTCATCCGTGAGAACACGGTCGTCGGGTAGGGCATCACATCGCTATTGCCAGGAACTGGAAACGGGGCGTCCGCCGAGGGAAAAAGGATCGGCGAAACCTGCTCGGCATTGAGCGGCGGCAACTCCGCGGCCGATGTTCCCGGTGGACCGGCAACAATTGCCTGCTGCTCATAGCCGGAGCGCGCCGCCTGGCGAACCATCGCGGCTAGAAAAATGCCGCTACCCGAGCGGCCGGGCCGCTGCGAGAGAATGTGTAAGATCCGCATCAACGAATCAGGGCGACGAGGTTGCTATGAAACATTGTCTCTTCGTCATGGTCCAAAACGCGCAGGTTTGTGCCGGCGATCAACTCTTCCATGACGGCGCGAGTCATCCGTGAAAAGCCAGGGTTTTCGCGGGCGGTCCTTTTCCGAATGTCGCCGTAGTGAACGACGGCAAAACCGCCCGGTTTCAGCACGCGTTCAATCTCGATCAGATAAGCCTGGATCCCTTCCGGTTCAAGGTGGACAAAAACATCGAAGGTGAAGACGAAATCAACGGATGAGTCCGGCACGCCGGCCATCTCGTACCCGCGCGTCTGGTAAGGCTTAAAGCGTAGTTCAGGAAAGCGCCGACGCAGGTAGTCGAACGACTCAGGGTTGAATTCGACTATGATGAGTTGCCCGGCACTCCGAAAATATTGGGTCCACCGACCTCCTCCGGCGCCGATTTCAAGGACGGTACCACCGGGAACGAGATAAGGCACGATAAATCTACGCCGCATTTCCAGCAGCGGCTGAAACAACTCCGGGTGGCCCCAACGGTCGCCGAAATGTTCTTCATCAGCGCCAGGCGAAAAGTCGGAGATCATCGCTCCCCATTTGCGGTTCCAATCAAGTGACGGCATAACTCAGCAGTGATCTAGATTCATCGCGGGATTTTCTCTAGCCCAGGTGTTTACACCTGGCTGAGAAGTACGACGCGCTATTAAAGCCCCATTAATGGGGCTTTTGAAACTAACCCTTTTTTCTTTCCCAGGCGTAAACGCCTGGGCTAGGTAAAAGTCACTTCAAAGTAAGACACTACCCGACAACTCTCTGTCGCAATCGCTCAGCGATCCACTCTGGCTCATGCGGCACTCTGGGTGCTTCGCCATTTGCTTCAGGCCGCACCTTTATCAGTAAGAAGGAGGGGCCGGTTTTCTCAAATAGGTCGGCGACAGCCGCGTCGAGTTCGTCGGCTTCCGTAACGCGAAGCACATGACGATAACCGGCTGCCAGGGCAATGCCGTCGAGGGGGACTTGCGCAGAGATCGAGCGCTGGCCACCCGTCGAGCCATAGACTTCATTATCAAATACGAAGTGAAAAAAGTTCGCCGGGCTTCGTTCCGCAACCATCGCCAGGGTACCCAGCGCCATTAGCAGATTTCCATCGCCGTCAAAGACCACCACGCGCCGCTCAGGTTGTGCGAGCGCCAGACCCAGTCCTATTGACGAAGCCAATCCCATCGAACCGAGCATGTAAAAGTTTTCCGCGCGGTCATGCGCGGCGCAGGTTTCCCGACTGATCCAACCATTGGCCGCGACGACCAGCTCGTCACGAATTTGCCCGAGAATCATCGTGATGGCTTCACCGCGTCTCATCATCTCAGCACTCCAGGCCGGCATACCAGAGCGCACGGCGCGCGCCGTTCTTGCATGGTTCGAGCAGCCTGGCGAAGATCGCTCTCCAGTGATTCGGCGTCTGGAACATACAGCGGCAGATCGAGGGTCTCCAATAGCGTCAAAGTAGAGGCGCCGATCAGACTATGCTCAGGCGAATCCTTGCCGTCATGCCCACGCCATCCGACGATGAGCAACAGCGGCACCCGATAAAGCGCGGCCAGCGATGCTAAAGGATTCAACGCCAGCGCCAGCCCGGAGTTCTGCATCAAGACGACGGGGCGGCGCCCGCCAAGATATGCTCCAACCGCAAGGCCGATGGCGACGTTCTCAGAAACCGCGGGAATGTAGTTGAACTCGGGCCGCGTCTCGATCTCTCGCAGCGTGACTTTGAAAGTCGAATCGGGCACGCCGGTAAAAAAATCGAAACCGGTTTCGCGGAGAAGCGCGCTGAAAGAGAGGCTGTGGTTCAATGCCGGCCCCTCGCGCTAGTGGCGTTTGCCGCGATCGGTTCGACATCGGTAAGGCCCTGCAACTCGAAGACGGCCTTCATCGGCCATAGTTGATCTTCGATCGAGGCAGTCGAGCCGCTGCGCATAATCTCGGCATACGCGCGCTCCATCGCACGGAGTGCGCATCGAAGTCCGTGATTGGCATATATCACCATCTTTATGCCAAGCATCGCCAACTCATCGACCGTTGTTTGGTAATACGTGGTGGGTATGGAAACCAGCGGCGTGGGCTTGTCCCAGGCCTTCGCGATGATTGCCAGTTCGTCTATCGTAGTGGACTTGCTATGAACGAGCACAGCATCAGCACCGGCATCCGCATAGGCACGTGCGCGCGCCAGCGCTTCGTGGATGTCGCCGCCGGCAATCAGCGCCTCGACGCGAGCGATAATCACAAAATCCCGGGTTCGCTGTCCTCGTTTACCGGCGCGCAGCTTTTCCACGAATGTATCTATCGAAGCCAATTCCTGTTTGCCGGGAGCAAAGCTGTTGAGTTTTGGAAATGTCTTATCTTCGATGCAGACGCCGGCGACTCCTGCTTCCTCGAACCGGCGAACGGCGTGGGCAAACTGAAAGCCGTCACCGTAACCGGTGTCGCAGTCGACAATAACGGGCACCTCAACGACAGCACACATCGAGCGCGCCACGGCCAGGTGTTGACTCTGGGTGATGATGCTGGCATCGGGCACCGCATAAGAGGCCGAGATCTCGAAACTGCTCGACCAAACCCCATCGAAATTCGCGCGTTCAGCCATCTTTGCCCCGAGCGCGTTGTGTGCTCCGATCAAACGAACGACACCTGGTTGACTAAGAAGCCTACGCAGTGTGGCGGCCCCATTGATCATTGCTTTCTCCTCTCGGGGAACGTGGCCTAAGACGACAGGTACCCTAACACATTCGGCAACTTGCTAAATTGAAGAAAAGCTCCTGGCCCCTTGATATCCATTCATGATGGGCACTCCGATGATGTTAAGGCCCTGACGGATTACTCAATCTAAATCAGTTCTTCCGCTTGACTCAGTGGGCCAATCGTCACCGGTCTTATGGCTCGACCAATTTGTTTCTCCGAAACGTTGCGAGGAATTGCTGCATGAATGTAGATCCGCTCTCAACAAGCAACGGATTCTTGTGTGCCAGTGGTGTGCCAACTCTACCAAACCAAGCCATACTCACCGGCACGCAGGCATTATAGAGTAAGCGGAAAGCCCAACAAAGACAGACGGATCAGAAATGAGGGAAGCAGGCCGCAACAAGCAATTTAAGACTTAAAATCCGTTGACCGTAAGGTCGTGTGGGTTCGACTCCCACCCTCGGCACCAATTAAATCAACAGTTTACGAACGTTCATTAATCTAGAAACTCAATTTGTGCTACGGAGTAGGAGTTGAGCGCTTTCTTCAGATTTCTTAGGCAATTCATAAATCTCTGGGCGTTTCAAACGTCCCTCATCTTTCCCTCATCCATCAGATTTCAGTCCAAAATGGAATTTTGATCATTCGCTCTGACGGCCGAAATACAGTTAATGCCACCGCGTAATCGGAGTTTCATTCCGTTGCTTTACATCATTTGATTCAAATTGCTGAAGAAAACCGATTCCCTCATCGAAAACTGCGGGCAGAGGAACTGGGAAGATTCGGGTCGTTATCAAACAACTTGCCACACTTGGACGGGCGCTTCGCGTCCTTTGACATGCACTGCTCCGATAGGGGTCGCGTCGCCGAATTTATCGCTGACGGCCTGCCAGACCGTTTCCGAGATCAATAACTGAGAGCCAAATTGTTTATTCAACTGCTCAATGCGCGACGCTACATTTACCGCGTCACCAATAACCGCGTATTCCTTTCGCAGCGCGGATCCGATACTCCCGGTCACCGCTTCGCCGGCATGCAAGCCGATACCTACCCTGGTAGGCAACACGTTGGCCGCGGCCACCTCCCTCTCGACGCGTAAAATGATTTCGCGCGCCGCTTCCACGCCGTTTAAGCAATCTGCTCCGTCTGAGACCGGCGCGCCGAACACTGCCATGAATCCGTCGCCGAGAAACTTATTGATAATTCCATGATGGCGGTTCACAATTTCGATCATGAATTCGAAGAGCGATTCGAGATGAACAAACACTGCCTCAGGCGTCCGTTTTTCAGCGAACGTTGAGAAATTCCTGATATCCAAAAACATCACGCAAACGCTGCGACGTTCGCTTGCCAGATGCGGCTTCAAGGTCAGCAATTGCTCCATGACTACTGGAGAAACGTATTCCCCGAAGGTCCTCCTGATTCGATTTCGTTCTTCAACCGTTGCCAACGAGTTAAGGGTGCGTTTCTTGATCTGGATTGTCACCAGGCCTGTAACCACGCCAATGACCAAAAGAAGAAGACTCCTAATTACGTGATGAGGCATGCTGGTAAGAATTGGCTCGACCGACGCGTCCGAGGTTTTGTCGACGAAACATAATGCCAGGGTCGAGTACTCGATTGCCGCCACAGCTCCCGTGAATACGCACAGCCTGGCATTCAGACGCAAGGCCGAGAGCACGATGAACACTGGGTAAAGCAGCATCGCCGGCGTGAACAGCGCGTAGACTGGCCCAAGAAAAACCGAGCCGACCGTCATAGCCAACGTAGGAATACTCGTTTCGACAAAAGCGCTCAAATACTGAAGGGCCGTCGAAGGGTGCGCCTGTTCATGGATCAAGTAGTCAATTGTGAGCCGCTCACCGACGAGGCAGATGACGGTCACTGCGGTGATCAGGAGCAGCGTGGTTACGAATCCCGTGACGTTTCCGTGGAACGCACGCTGGAACTGATTGAAGCCAAAGCTCGCAACGCCAAGAACAATCAGCAGCGCGGTGATGATGACGCCTATTAAGATCGTCACGCGCAATCTGTCGCTCTTCAGAATTTCGCGCGCGAACTCGCGTTCAAAGGCCTTCGCGGTCGTGCTGTGCTCTTTGGGTAATCGGATTGTCATACCAGTAAGAAAAGACCCAATCTTAGGTAACCTGGTCATGGCGCACCTGAAACAAGGTTGACATGCTCTATTCGTGACGATTCTGAAGCGGCCGCCACGAATGTGATCGCGATCTCGCGACCGTCAAACAATTTGCCCTTAATCGTTAGCTCCTTGATGACTTTCCTATCGTTACTAAGTAACAGCTTTCCTGTTCCGGTTACGTTGCCGCTGACGTCGCCGCCAGTGATTTTCAAGACAATCTCCCCAGGCGTCGAACCACTTGCCGACCACGTTCCCTGCGCTTGTAACTGAAGATCTGAAATCAGGGTGATAAGCACCGTGCCGTCTGGGCGAAGAACGGCAAGCGCGGCGGTAAACTTCCGTTCTTCGAACGCGTCAACGATCACGCCATGTCCCTTTCCAACTGCCGTCAACGAATCAGATTCTTGCCCTTGCGCGTATACGGGAAGAACGAATTGGGCGAACAACAATATGAGTAGTGTGCTGTGCCGTCGCATTAGTCGTTTTAGTCTGTTCATAGTCCCCCCAAATTTATGTTTCGCTCTGCACCTCTTCTGTGTTGCAATTATGAGGAGCAAGCTGAATCCGCCGCTAAGCAGAACTAACATCGCGACGGCCACGAAAAGTTTTTGAAGCGGCAAATCGGCGAACCCGAAGTTTCTTATCGACGCCATTTCTGTGATCGGATTGGCCGGCGCTGCAAAGACGACCGGACCAGGTGAGGGTTGCACGTATTTCAGATACGCTGCTGCTTCTGCGGTGGCAATTGCCGCTTCGATTCGCGCGCGGTCTTCTTCGAGCAGATCCAATTGTGTTTGTAATCCGTTACGCTCGATTGTCAGGAGCTTGCGCCGATGCGCGCGTAACTCCTCAGGATGCACCGATCCGATGCCAGCCAACTCGCGCTCAATGGACTCCGGTCTCAACTGCTCATCGAGTTCCTCAAGACGCATGCGTATCCGCGTCTCTTTCGATTCAATCTCCAGTAACTGTTGTTTAAGAGCTGAAGCCGAGACCTGGCTACCTGTGCGTTGTTGCGCTGCAACAGTCCCGGCTAGACCGAGTGTCATAAGAATTGAAACCAGCGCGATAGCTTGCTTAACGATCGGTGCAGCGCCGGTAAGTTCGCAGGTCAATTTGCCGTTTTGCGATGGCTGTGTGATCTCAGGATTTCTCGGCAGCCAGGTATTGGCCCAACCGCGTTTTCCGTCAAAGGCCCTGGGAGTGTAGGCGTTACCACCATTACTTTCAGTGAACCGTCGTCGTCGACGTCTTTCAATTGCCGCTCTAAAGATTACTTGAACGAAAATGCAAAGCATTAACACGGCAAACCCCGCCATCGCGATATAGAGCAGTACGAGTCCAAATGTATGTCCGGTATCCATCGTCGTTCCCTCACTACTTCTTCTCGATTAGAAATTTCATACCGTATTTGCGGCCGACGCCGTTGTAGAATCCGCCAAAGTCGTCGCTGGCCAGATTCCCCTGGTAGTCGCGCGGATTGAAATGATTCGTCACGTTGAAGACCTTCAGTCCGACTTTAAAGCGGTATTTCTCTTTGAAGCGCGCGGGCGCTGATAGGCTCTTCAGGACCTGCATGTCGAGCGACACAAATGCCGGGTAGCGTCCCGCACGGTTGCGTTCGCCGATGAAGTTTCGATCCTCGTCGATGTTGGAGAGCGGAAAACCATTGCGGAGGTCGAGTACGGGGGTGACAGTAATTCCGTACTTCACACCGAAGGTGCCCCAAAACACGAACCGGTTCGGCGCGTCGTATGGCAGGAGCGAACGTTCGTTCGGGCGAATTATTGGATTCTGAAAATTGCCGAAGTACGAGTTGAAGTCATTCAAATCGCCGATGCCCCGCGAACGCACATAAGAAGCATTGAATTCGTCATGGCGAAACTTGTATCGCGCCGTGACCTGTAACTCTCGATAGCGCGATTTTCCTACATTACTGAGCGATAAAATGCTCCCGGATGTCGTCGAGTTAAGCGGGTCGAGGATGTACTCGCGTGTGCCTTGACGCTGTCGATAAGCGACGCGGACGAAGAGGTTCTCGATCCACTCGCGATCCACTTCGATATTCCAATTGACGCTGCGCGGGGTCAGGTACTCTCCATCTTGTAGCATCATTTGTTGAAGCTGGGTCCCCAGGACTTGCCTTCCGTCTGCGCCGTACTGGGTGATGAGTCGCTGCTGCATCTGCGGGAAGGTCGCGACATTCAAATCGATCTGGTCGTAGAACAAGCCAACGCCGCCGCGAATTACCGTGCGCCCGTCACGAAATGGCGCGAAGGCGAACGCGAGGCGGGGCGCAATGTTGTTTGTGCTCGCGATATTGTCGCGATCGAGACGGACGCCATATTCCAGCGTAAGTCGCTCGTTGATGGTCCACTTGTCCTCGAAGAAAGAAGAAAACTCAGTGGTATTGCGGTTAAGGTTGCCCTGGCCCACGAAATCGATCTGCTGGCTGCGCGTGCCGTCGCGCCGCAGGATGCGCACGGTGTTGCTGGTGTTACGTCCATCAAACGAAGTATGCGTCAGGCCGAGGCCGACTTTCATGAAATGCGTGCCGGCGAACTTTGGCGGCTCGAAGTTGTAGACTTCGAGTACATCCACCCGCGTGCTGCGCCGATTCTGCCGATTGAAGAAATTTCCCGTGTTTAGATTCGGAGTGAAATTCATTGCCCGCTCACCAGAACTCGGGAATACATCGGCATCGAACTTCTTCACACTGAAGTACGATTCGAGCACGGCCTTACTGCTCATAATGCGACGCTCGTTCAAGGCCCAGAAGAAACCGCGCTGCTTGTAATTCGGCGTGACCTCCTGGGGATTGAAGGTGTTGAGACCGACGTATCCAAGTTTCTCGGGAAATAACGAAAAGGTGCTGGTGAGGTGGTTGCTGGGGTTAATGTCCCAATCAAGCTGGGACACGGAATCGAAACTTTCAAGTCTGGTGTCGCGCTTGTCAGGTGGCAGATTCTCGATCGGCGTGCGCACAAATCGATATTCAAATGATTGCATGAACCATAATTTGTTTTTCTTAATTGGACCACTGAACGCCAGTCGCGGCGTGAACGCCTCCACTCCGGTCCATTTGCCGCCGCGTCTCGCAAACCGCGGGAAAAAGCTCTGCGCCTCGACCTTGAATTTGTCTGTGCCGGAGCGTGTTTCGACCGCCGTGAGGCCGCCAGTGAACTTGCCGTACTCAGCCGCGTAGGGATTCGTCATTACCTGCGCGGATTCAACCGCTTCGATCGGAAGATTGATCGCGAAATCGCCCGTAACGGGATCAGTCACGTTAGCGCTGTTGACGGTCATTGCGCTTTGGCTGGCGCGCGCTCCGTTCATGTTGATCTGACCGTCCGGTCCTCGAATCACTCCCGGCACCAGGGGCAGCGCATCGAGCAACTGCTCGTTTGGCAGCGGCAAGGTTTGAAGATCGTTCTGCTTGATGGTAGTGGCCGGTGCTGCTTCGTTTGTCTGCACACCACCGATTGAAGTCGAGGATGTCACCGTCACCGTTGCGGTTACATCTGCAACTTCCAGTTTGATGTTTTCGACGGAAGTCTCGCCGGCGCGAATCGTAATGGCTCTGCTAGCCGTCTTGAATCCTTGAACGGTTGCTTCGAGCGTGTAGTCGCCAGGCAGTAAGTTAGTGAATTGATAATTGCCCTCATCATCAGACACAGCGTCCAAAGTCTGTGTCGGCGCCTTGAGCTTCAAGCTTGCGCCGGGCACGTTGTACGACTGCCCGTCTGGCGCTAAGGTCGCAACCGCGCCGCGAAGTGTGCCTGACACAGCGGGCGCTGATTGCGCGCTGGTAATACCACTGAATATAACGATCGAAAGTAACGACAGCAGAGCCGCTACTAATATGTGATTTTGTCTTGGGGTCATCTCTTTGTCCTCACCTTCTCCGCCTAAGGTGCAACCGGTGTTCCACCGCCCGCTGCCAATTCTTTGGGCGAAATTGAAGATCGTCGTTCGTGATTTCACGAGACATCGTGGAATTACGGAAATCATTTGCACGTCCTACTTGAATTGATATTTCTTGATGCCCAAGGCGAGGATTTGCGAATCAAGGGTCGTCCCCGCTATCTGGAGGCGGGCCGCAGCACCGTTGGGTCCGTAAACCTTGCCGCGCGTCTCGCGGAGAACACCTTCGATTCGAGATTTGCGATCTAATCCGCCTGATCCACTCTCCGCAGCGGCAGGCGCATTGATACACGGCGGCGGCTCGTGCACGAGGTTGGCCGGGTCAACGCGCAAGACTTCGCCGTCCGCCAGAATCACCGAGCGTTCGATGACGTTCTGTAATTCGCGGACGTTGCCGGGCCATGAGTATTGCTGCATGGCAGAGAGCGACCGCCTCTCGATCTGGGTAATCTCCTTTCCCATGCGCCCCGCCAGCCGGCCGGCGAAATAATCGACCAGCAGCGGAATGTCCTCGAGTCGTTCGCGCAAGGCGGGCACGCAAATCGGGAAGACATTCAGTCGATAAAAGAGGTCCATGCGAAAGCGACCCACACTGACTTCGTGTTGCAGATCTTTATTGGTTGCGGCAATCACGCGCACATCTGTTTTGATCGTGCGATTGCCGCCTACCCGCTCGAATTCTCTTTCTTGCAGGACACGCAACAGCGCCACCTGAATCTCGGGACTCAGCTCGGCGATTTCATCGAGAAAGATCGTTCCGCCGTTGGCAGCTTCGAAGCGGCCAATGCGTTGTTGCAGCGCGCCTGTGAAGGCGCCTTTTTCGTGACCAAACAACTCACTGGCGACCAGCTCGCTCGGCAAGGCGGCGCAATTCACTTTTATTAGGGCGCGATGGGACCGATTGGAGTGACGATGAATCGCTTGCGCTACCAACTCTTTGCCTGTCCCGGTCTCGCCGAGCAAAAGGACCGTCGAATCCCACGAAGCGACCTTTTCCGCCAGTTCCAGCACATCTCTAAGCGCGAGACTGTTTCCAACAATCTGTTCGGAAATCATCGCACCGGGAATTTGATTGATCTTTAGCTGGGCCACTGCGCCTGTGCTTTCCGAGAGTTCTTCATCCGCCGGCTGTTCCTCGAACGTAAGCTTGTGGTCGGCCTCTGTCTCACGAGTCCCCGGAAGTCGTCTCATTTGGCGGCGGGTTCGTATGGACACCACGTTGGGAACGAATGGAAATTGGGCGTGGCTTGCTTCCTGAGAAGCAGTTGCGCTAGCGAAAGCTGAGTTCATTTCGTCTCCTTCTATCTTTGCGCAGATTGTGCAGCGAGTTTCGCTCGACGAGAACTCCTAAAGGGTCGCGGGTTGGACCAAAACGAGAGGCTTGGGGCTCCCTTCAGAGTCGTGGCCAAGACTCTTTCGGAAACTCCGGATACTCGAAAGGGGACAGTATCGATTAGGTATGACTGAGCAAAGAAAGCAGGCAGGAAAATGAGCGCGAGGCTTGCCTCAAAAGTCTGAACGTGCACCTCTCATTCACACCGGGCTTTAGCCCGGTGATTCGCAGAGAGGAGGAGATAGTAAACCGTTCTAACGGTTTACTTTTCGTCTTAAGACCCCTCGGGCGATCGAGCATGAAGGACTTGCCGCACCAAAGGCATATTAGACGTGAACCTTCAACGAGCTGCGGAGCAGCGGTCAGAGTTAAGCCCAAGGCGAGGCTCTGCGAGCCTTGGGTCGTCGTTCATAAGATTTGGGAGCCGCGGAGCGGCGACAGAGAGTTATTAAAACCAAGCCGGTTGATTACGCCTGATCGCTGTCGCCCCTCCGGGGCTCGATCACGTTTGGAGGCCGTTGACCCAAGGCTCGCAAAGCCTCGCGTTGGGCTTAACTCTGACCGCTGCTCCGCAGCTCGTCGAGATCCACGTTCGCATCAGGCACGACTATCGGCACTCTCTTATCCCGTTGGTGCGTCAAGTATGTCAATGCCGTTGAGACGGTTCCAATGATTCTCACGGTCAGACTTTTGAGGCCAAGCATGAACGCGTTGTAGGTTGGTTAGCGGGGCGATCGAATTGCTTCAGGTCAGCAAAACTGCTTTGGATGGATGCCGAGTTTTTTCATTCTGGAGAGCAGCGTAGTCCGATTTAGTCCGAGGCGTGCGGCAGCTCCATCGTTGCCACCCACGCGACCTTTGGTTTCGGTAAGTGTGCGAAGGATCGCGTGGCGCTGCTTTCTGACATGCTCGTCAACGGCAGCGTGCTTCCCATTGAGAGCGTTGATAGTTTCTTTCACGATGAGGGTGATCTCTTCCCAGCGTCGTGGCCCCGCCGACTGCGTAAATTCGTCTGAGCAAACTCTGCGAAGCTCCGCGAGCGGAACGGCTAGAGATGTTCCCCGCGTGAGAATCACGGCGCGCTCGACGAAGTTTGCCAGCTCTCGCACATTACCCGGCCAGTCCCATTCAGTTAGCACTTGCATCGTCGCTGTCGGAATGGTTTCGATGCGCTTCTCCATCTGCCGGGCAAACTTCTGGGCGAAGTAGCGAACGAGCAGCGGGATATCTTCCTCGCGCTCGCGCAAAGGCGGAATGCGAATCGGAAAGACATTCAGACGGTAATAGAGATCACTTCGAAATTCACGGGCTGAGATCATACTATCCAAATCGCGATTCGTTGCCGCTACCATCCGCACATTTACTTTCCTGGTGCGGGTGCTGCCCAGCCGCTCGAATTCGCGTTCCTGCAAAGCACGCAAGAGCTTCGGCTGGATCTCCAGCGGGACGTCTCCTACCTCATCGAGAAATAGTGTGCCCTGGTCGGCGAGCTCAAGCCGGCCCATCTTCTGACTGATGGCTCCCGTAAACGCGCCCTTTTCATGGCCAAACAATTCACTCTCGAAGAGACCCGTGGGAATCGCGGCACAGTTCAGCTTCACGAACGTGCGGTCTTTGCGACGACTGTGATCGTGAATGGCGCGGGCGATGAGTTCCTTTCCAGTTCCGGTTTCGCCGAGGAGCAGCACCGTCGAATCGCTCGGAGCGACCGTCTCAACCAGTTCCAGGACGTGTTTCAGCGCTGCGCTGTCGCCAACGATCTGATCGAAGTTCATCTCGCTTCGTAACTCTTGTTCGAGATAGAGCTTTTCCTGAGCGAGCTTGTCGTTGAGTTCAGAGACATCGCGAAAGGCAAAGGCGTTGTCTGCGCCGCCCGTCTCCGCATCAACGCGTTCATGCTCACCGGCCAGTAAAGATTGTCCCCGACGGCTTCGGATGGACACCACTTTGGCGCCAGTCGCAAATTGGCCCTGCGGCGAATGAAGATTCTTTATGTCGGAAACGCTGGCCGTAGCTGTGTTCATTCTGGTCGGTCCTTTCGTGTGTGGTCGATTGTGCGCAAAGGTCCGCTCAACGACAACGCCGAAAGGGTGACGGGTTGGACAAAAAGGGTAGGCATGGTGATCTCTTTGGAGTCGCGGTAGAGGCTCTTTCGGATTCGGACGGCGAAGGTGAATGTCAGAACCGCGAGCGGTAGCGACCGGATCAGGAGGAACATTTAGAAACCCAGCGTGACTTCTTGATCCGGTCGCTACCGCTCGCGGTTCTGACACAGAAGTGCCTTAATTAGATTTACTCACTCGTCGGGTCGCCGAATCTCGATCCGCTTCCAGCCGAATCGTCTGGCGTCCAACGACCAAGTGCCCGGACCCAGCAGCGCAAGGGCGACACCGAGGCTCGCCAGCAAAACACTCCCCCACGGATCGCCATTGTGCGAGAAGGCAAGCACTGATTCTATGATTGCCACCATCACTCCGGCGACAGCCGTCCATGATCCAAACAGAAGGAGCATGCCGATTCCAGCCGCAATCAAATGTGGCGCAGTTTTCTTTCCCGGAGCGTGGTTGTGGAGTTGCACAAAACGCAAAATTAGCGCCGCCGCGACAACGACCCGGAGCAGCAAGAGGCCGAGGCTGGGCATTCCATCAGCGAATGTGGATAACAGACGTCGCATCGCTGGTAGGCTACGATTAACCAAAACCAGCCACAAACTCTAAATGTTGTTTCTTTACGCTCTTTCGAGTGAACTAGACTTCAATGATTCCGCGCTTGATGCCGATCGTCACGGCGTGGGTGCGGTCGTTGGCGCCCAGCTTGGAGAGGATGTTCCTGACTTGGCCTTTGACGGAGTCTTCGGTGACGGAGAGCAGCGCCGCAATCTCTTTGTTGGAATTGCCTTCAGCAATCAGGCGCAGGACGCGGGCTTCCGCCGCAGATAGCGACTCCTCGGCGGAATGCTCAGCAAGCTCGAAAGAGATCTCTGGGGAAAGGGTCTTTCTCCCGGCGTGTACCGCTCGGATCGTGTCCAGCAACTCCTTGTGCAGACTATTTTTCAAAAGGTAGGCGCGAGCACCCGCCTTGAGTGCGCGCGTGGCCTGGACGTCGCCGGTGTAGGTGGTAAGCACAATAATGCGCGCCTCGGGAAATTCTCCACGAATCGCGATCAGCGCGTCGAGGCCATTCATCTCAGGCATCTGCAAGTCCATAAGCGTTACATCCGGACGGTGAGTGCGGAACTGCTGAATTGCTTCGCGGCCGTTCGCGGCTTCGGCCACGAGTGCCATGTCTGACTCATCTTCAATGAGGGCGGCAATGCCCTGGCGCAGGATCGGATGATCATCCACCGTCAGAATCCGAATCTTTTGGGAATCGTCACTCATGGCTCTTTGCTCCCTTTATCCCGGCCATTCGCCGAAAACACTCGCGACCACCACGATCGCCGGACGGAGGCGCCGTAAGCGATGGCCCCGGGAATACTCAGTTCGAGCTCCGTGCCGGAACCGAGCTTGCTCCAAATCTCCAGTCGTCCGCCTACAATTTCGGCTCGCTCGCGCATGCCGTGCAAACCGAAGTGGCCGGCGGGCTGCCGCTGAAGGGTTTCCTCGTCAATGCCCTTTCCGTCATCGCGAACCCGTAGGCTGAACCGCCGCTTGTCGTAACGAAGCCCCACTGTGATCCGCCGCGCCTGTGCGTGGCGGAGGGCGTTGCGCAAGGCCTCGCCCGCGATGCGGTATGCCTCATCACGCGCGACAGGATTCAGGTTGCGCGGCGCGCCTTCGACCTCCACATTGATAGCGGGAGAATCGTGGGCACGGGTATCGTGCGCGAGTTGTTTTGCAATGGCAGTTATCCCGTTGGCGAGGTCATTTGTTTCGAACGCCGACGAACGCAACCCCTGCACCGCATCACGACCTTCTGTGATCGCCTCAGCCGCCTGATCGAGTGCGCTGTCGAGCCTCTGCTTGGCTTCGACTGGACGCGCGGGGAGAAGTTTCGACGCCGACTGGAAGCGGAGCAGAAGGCCCTGAAAACTTTGCAGCAGAGTGTCGTGCAGTTCGCGCGCAATGCGGGTGCGCTCACTCACCCGCGCCTCCAGGGTCCTGTTGAACTGGTGTGCGAGTTGCCGGATACGGAGTTGATACCCCGCCCAGAGTAAAAGCATGAAGACGACCACGCAGAGAGCGCGAAACCAATTCGTCTGGTAGTATGCCGGCGCGATGGAGAAGTCGAGCTTGGCTACCTTATCGTTCCAGACGCCGTCACTATTACATGCCATCACCAAGAATGAATACTTCCCTGGTGGCAGCTCCGTGTAGAAAGCCTGCCGGCGCGTATCGGCGTCGTGCCATTCATGATCATAGCCGTCGAGCCGATACCGAAATTTCACCCTCTGTGGAATCAGGAAAGTCGGTGACGTGTAATTAATCTCCAACTGTCGCGGGTTGGCACCGAGCTTGAGGTTATCGGCTACTGCGAATTCCTTTCGATCAACGAGTACCGATTGAACGTACGTCTCTGCGGGCACAGCTTTTTGTACAAGCTTGGACGGGTCCACCATCTGCACGACGACTCCGCTGGAAAACCACACGCGTCCATCAGGGGTGCAAGCGGCTGAGTTGAACGAACCTATGTTTGGCTGAGCTCCATCGAATGCGTCATAGACACGGTTCTGAATGATTGTATCCGGGTTGGCCCACCATCTTTGGAGCTCAGAGTCTGAGAATTCCACCACGCCGCAACGCGTATAGAGCCACCAGCGGTTTTCTTTGTCTTTGACAAAAGCGATGATGAAGTCACAGGGCAGGCCGTTTTTCGTTGTCATCCGCTGCACTTTACCTGTCCGCCAGCCGACGAGACCGTTTTCGGAGCCTATTAGAAGGGAGCCATCTGCCTCGGTGACAATGTGGCGGTTTAACGGAGAGCCTTGTACTCGTCCGATCGGAATCTTTGTTTCCAGAATGCTGCTGCGGAACAGTGCGATATCTCCTTCACGAAACTCTATCCAAATTCCTCCCTGTGGATTCGCGGCGAGGTTATGTCCAGACGGAACTTGCGACTCAGGGAACACTTCGCGCACCTGGAAATCGCGGATGCGCACAAGCTTTCGCGGTCGGCTTGCGCATTCTGCCCAAATATTCCCTTCGATGTCCTCGGTCATTCCAACCACCATTCCAAGCGGCTGTTGATCCGGTTCAGGCAGGCGACTGAATCTTCCATCTTTGAACAGGTAGAGTCCGTCGTCTACTCCCACCCACATGTTGCCGGCGTGGTCTTCAAGCAACGAGGCGACTTGATCGCCCGGGAGGCCATCGCTCCTGCGGATGGAGGAGACAGTCCCGTTCTTGATCCGATCGAGCGACCCGTTATTGGCAACCCAGATCGTGCCGTCGCGGCTGGCCAGAATGCCCGCCGCCAGGTCCGTGCCCAATCCCTCCACCATCGAGAAGGTGACGACACGCGGATCACGAAAGCTGTCGATTCCGCTGGTCGTTCCCGCCCAGACAATGCCTTCCCGGTCTTCAAAAAGAGCCCACGCGGAATCGCCGGATAAACCTTCCGTGCGTCCGTAATGCTCCACAGCATCTCCATGAATACGAAAGAGCCCTTGTGTATCGGTACTGACCCAAAGATTGCCGTCCCGGTCCAACATCAGGCTGGTGACGCTGAGCTTACTTCCGTCGAAGGTCGGGGTGACGAACGATTTCAAAGCACCTTGCTTCAGTTGCGCGAGTCCCAGCCCTGCCTCACCAGTGCCCACCCAGAGAACTCCGTCAGGAGCAAGCGCCAGGCTCAGTATCCGCGCTTTGGTGGGGTAGATCTCCGAGACGCCACCCTCGCGCCAGTGGACGAGCGCCGTCGGCCCTCCCAGCCAAAAGCCCCCACGGCCATCAGCCACTATGGAATCGATGCCGGGAATCGTTATTCCATCATCCTTTCCGAAGCACCTGACGCCACTGTCAGTAACATGGCAAAGTGGCGCGTCTGACGTGCGCTGCCCTATCCACAAAGAGCCGTCAGGAGCTTCGCCCATGCTTTGAAAGCCATGAATTCCTGGTAACTTGTAGTGAGAAGTTACCACCCCATTTTTCAGGTGAACGAGCTCTTCCGCTACTACCCAGAGCCCGTCGGCGCGGTCCGCAAAGATCTTTCCTACTGTGTGGATTGAAGGCTCGGCAGGCAAACGCCAGGGCAGAAACCGAACGCCGTCGAACCTGTAGAGATCGCCGGAAAGGGATAGAAACCAGAGGAAACCGTCGGAGGTTTGCGTAATCGAAAACATGCCGGCCGGCAGCGAGCCATCCTGTATGCGCCAAGAGGTGTGCAAGTACTGGGTGAGACGTTTGTCGGGATCAAGGGCGTAAACCGGTGCTACGCCTAATAATAACGGGGCGAGTAGCGTCCAGGCCAGCGCCAGCCCGGACGCGATCATGTTTCGTCTAAGTTTAAGACGCAAAACGAGCCGGACCATTTGACGTGGTAATTCCATTTGCGCCGTGCGCGTATGACGGCGATCCAGACCAACATCAGTGGGATTGGCACTCATAGGGGAAAGTGCTCCATCACTACCAGTCAATACCAGCCGCGTTTGCCGCTGATGCTACGTTTTAGTTTGCGTATATGCAATAGCCAAACCGTCGACCCTCAAACTTCACGCACGCCGCCGAACACGGTCCGCTGGACGCATCGGTCGTGCATTTGGCTATCGGCCTTTGCGCTTTACTTAAAAAGATACTTCTTGATCCCGAGCGAGCGAATTTGCGACTCGAGAGTTGTTCCGGGAACGCCAAGGCGAGCAGCCGCGCCGTTAGGTCCGTAGACTTTGCCACGCGTCTCGCGTAGGACGGTTTCGATTTTAGATTTGCGGTCTGATCCGCCCTCCGATATGAGAGGCGCACTGATGACCGGTGGCGGCTCGTACAAAAGCATAGTTGGGTCAACTCGCAGAACCTCACCGGCCGCCAGAATCACGCACCGTTCGATCACGTTCTGTAGCTCGCGGATATTTCCGGGCCATGAGTATTGCTTCATTATCTCAAGCGAACGGTTTTCAATCTGTCTTATTTTCTTGCCTGTGCGCGCCGCCAGCCGCGCCGCGAAATAATCAACCAGCACCGGAATGTCGTTGAGGCGTTCACGCAAAGCCGGCACGTGAATTGGAAAAACGTTGAGCCGATAGTAGAGGTCCGCGCGGAATCGACTCTCGTTGACCTCTCGTCGCAGATCTTTATTGGTGGCGACGATCACGCGGACGTCTGTCTTAATCGTCCGGTTGCCGCCCACGCGCTCGAACTCTTTCTCTTGCAGAACGCGCAACAGCGATACCTGAATTTCGGGACTCAATTCCGCGATCTCATCAAGAAAGATCGTCCCGCCGTTAGCAGCTTCGAATCGCCCAATGCGTTGTTGCATAGCGCCCGTGAAGGCGCCTTTCTCATGGCCGAACAATTCGCTGGCGATCAGTTCCGCCGGCAAAGCAGCGCAATTAACTTTCACCAGGGCGCGTTCTGCACGGGGAGAGCGGCGATGAATCGCGTGCGCCACCAACTCTTTTCCAGTTCCGGTCTCGCCGCTAATTAGAACCGTCGAAACGGTTGGCGCGACCTGTTCAATTGCGGTCAGAACGTGCTGCAACGAACCCGATGAACCAACAATCTCTTCATAAATGGATCGCTCCACGATCTCTTCCTGAAGCACGCGGTTCTCCAGTAATAGTTGTTCTTTGAGAGACTTAATTTCGTCAAAGGCCAAGGCATTCGATACTGCGATGGCCACGACGTTGGAGATGTCCTTTAGCAAGCTCACCTGATCGTCGGTGTAATTGCCTTTTTGCTTCGACAAAAACTTGATGGTACCGATCAATTGCGCCTGCTTGATCAGAGGGAGGTCGATGTAGCTGCGGAATCCGTAATTCAATAAGGGCTGGTCGGTATCAAACCCCATGTGGGCTTTCAGGTCTGAAGCCAGGTACGGTCTGCCGGATTTCATGATTTCGCAAATGGGGTGGTGGGTCACCGGCAGCTTCATTGGCGGCGGCTCAACCTTTATGGCCGAGGCGTAACGTGTCACGACGCTCTCGAAACACTCACCAACCTTGCGAGGAAAACCTTCAAGATGTGCCCACTGAATTCCTATCTCGTCGCCTTCCAGTATCATGATCGCGACCGCGTCGAAATGCACTATGGGCTTCAAAGTGTCATTCAACGCTGCTAACAAATCGGACATCTCCAATTGAGTGCCAATCGCTTGGGCCACTTCAAGAATGAGTTTGGCTCTTTTCTCCGGCATATTGACAAGTCGCCTCCTACCAACGAAACGGCATTCCTCTCAGGACCTCCTTCAGCTCGTGCCGGCAGATGACGCTAAAGCCTTTCAGAGGATCTTTCTTTTCCATTGCTGTCTCACGCAGTTGCTCAACCGAAAGGTTTTCGGCCCCGAACTGAGTAATTATTAGATCGAGGACTCGTTCTACTTCTTTCGTAACTTGCTCTGAAGCAAACAACCGAATGCGACTGGCGACGGAGTAAAGCGCGACCGTTCCCTCAAGTTCAACATCGTCATCATCGATATTGTGCGTAGCTGACGCCACGAAGAGTTTGGACGCCTGGTCTATGAAGTCGGCATAGGCAGTCTCTCGCTTGGCGATTTCGCGCTGCACCAAATCCCGTCGATGGCGGCTGCGTTCGCCAAGCCACGTACTCGTCAGTGACGCAAATCCTCCTACTAACGCGCCCATAATGGCCGCCGCAGCACTCGTTACTTCTCCCGGCATAAAACCTCCTCCTCTAACGCTCTCACCTGCTGGCCACGGTCGCTGTAATCCTGTGCGACGGCAGCCCGACATGGACATGCGGTCCCGTAGCGACACCGGGAATTGCGAAATGGAACGCAGTGAACGGGACGCCATTGGCGCGCAAATATTCCACCAGCGCCTGGCCCTCGGCGCTATCAGGATTAAGACCGATATCCATCGCATTGCGGTGGTCATAGCCCCAGCGGTCGTGCAATGGTGACTGACCGAACACATGGATCGGCAGCTGGCGACCAAATCTCAGCATGAAAAACTGCTTGATCGCGCCGGCGTCCGACAGCGACCATGCGTGCCCGCCGCCATAGCGGATGTAAGCGGTCGTATGCACGAGCCCGCCGACCGCGCGCGGCGCCGGATTTAGCCTGAGCTTTGGCGCGGTCTCTTCGGCCTCGACCTCGACCAGCGCTTCAGCGAGTTGTACATCGGCGATCTTCAGCTGGGCCCGCGCGTCCACGACCTTGTCTCTCGCCCGTGCGGCAGCGTCTTCTGAGGCTTCCACCTCACGGCGCGTGATCAGTCCTTGCGCGGATAACTCTTTCATCTTCTGTAAACGCCCTTCGGCTTGTCTTGCGTCGGCCTCATAAATGGCCGCTAGTTTTCCGAGGTTCGCCTTGTAGTCACGGGTCGCCTCTGCGAGTTGATTGCGCAAATGCGCGGGCTCAGACTCGGACTTTGACGGTGTCTTGTCTGTATCTTGTATCTTCTGCTGCCCGCGGGCAGGCGCAGCCGTGAAGAACACGAGCGCGAGCCACGCACCGATTAAGCAAAGGGTGAAGTGCGCAGCTCGGCGATGCCCTGATATGGAGTGCGCCGACTCGTCGGCGCTTTGTTTCGGCCGCAGAACAAAGCGGTGACAAGTCACCGCACTCCAAATTGGGGCACTACTCGCAGCCTGAGTCTCTGGCCGGCTTAAGTTGATCCATCTTTCTGTTGCTGTCGTTTCCATAAAGCTCTCAATTTGCTCATCCACGATCGACCGCATCCATCAGCCAGCCTTTGCCGGCTCTGGCGTTTCCGGCGCGCCCGCCTTCTGCGCGACGTCCGTCTCCGTGCCTTTCGTTTCCCACTTAATTAATTTGAGATCGAGGACGAAGATCGAATAGATCACCGGCACCAGCAGTAAAGTGATGAAGGTCGCGACCATCATCCCGCCCATCTGCGCGTAACACATCGGCTCCCAGAGCGGCCCGCCGTGCATCGCCAGCGGGACGAGGGCAATCACCAGGGCGAGTACTGTGATCATCACCGGCCGCAGACGCATGATGCCGGCATCGAGGACCGCCTCCTTCAGCGGTTCGCCTTCCGCATGCTTCTCTTCAATGAAGTCGAAGAGCACGATGATGTGACTGACGATCAATCCGATCAGGCTGATGATTCCGAGGAAGGACATAAAGCCGAACGGGGTCCCCATGATCCAGAGCGCCACGAGTCCGCCCGCAACTCCGTAAGGCACTGCCGCAAAAACTACGAACGGCTTGATGGCATTCTTGAATTGATAGACGAGGCTCAGAAAGATCGCGACCACTGAGATCATCAGCACAACCACCAGGTTCTTGAAACCTTTGACCGCTTCCTCTTCCGATCCGCCGATCTCCATGTGGTAGCCGGGCGGGAGCTGATTGGCAAAGGCTGTCAACTGCGACCGAGCTGCGCTGACGACTTCGGACGGCAGGTGGCCGGCTTCCGCCATGCATGACACCGTGATCGTGCGAAATTGATTTCGCCGCCGGACCTTCTCAGTCTGCATGCCGTACTTAACGGACGAGACCTGGCTGAGTGGCGCTTTCTGCGTACCTTGCGACGCATAGACGTAAAGGTTCTGCACGTCGGCGAGTTGCGCGCGTTCTTCCATCCGCAATCGCGTTACGATCGGAATCTGTTTATCGCCTTCGCGCAGCACCGTCACTTGTTTGCCGTTGATTCCTGCCGCCGATGAAGCGGCCACGTCGAGGTTGGTGATCCCCGCCGCGTTTGCCCGATCTGAGTCAGTTTGCAGCTTGACGGAGAAGCTCTCTTCACCCCAGTCATCGCGGACGCGCTGAGCATATGGAGTGGCGCGCAGAATTGTCTTTACCTTCTCTGCTTCCGCACGCAGCGCATCCATGTCGTTGCCCGAGATGCGAATTTCAACCGGCATCTTGATTGGCTTGCCCGTATCCAACTGCCGCACATCGATGCGGGCCCCCGGAACCTGCTCGTCCAGCGCTTTCTGCATGAGGCCGACCAGGTGATTGGTGTCATGTTTGTCTTTCACCTCGATGACAACCTGCGCGTAGTTGAGTTGTTGCAACTCGGGTTCAACCGAGAACCAGAAGCGTGGGCCACCCCCGCCGACAAATGTTGTCAAAGATTTAAGGACTTCACTCGGCTTACCGTTTTCAGAATGCTCCTTGCCGTATTCTTCGGTCACCTCGCGCACGACTTCCTCAGCCCGCCGCGCAGATTCATTCGTGGACGACAGCGGCGTGTCTTCCGGCAGCCAGATATCAAGATAAGAAAGGTAAGAAAGATCTTTCGGGAAGAAGTCAGTCTTGAGTTGGCTGGCAGCCAGTCCGCCAATCGCCAGTAGCAAAAATGAGCCAAGCAAAACCTTCCAGCGATTGTTAATGGCGAAATTGCCGACGCGGTAATAAAAGGCCGGGAAGCCTTTCTTCCGGCGTTCCTCGATCGGAGGTTGCAGTTTGGGCTTCATCAAAAAGTAGCCGAGAAACGGAATGAACGTCATCGCCACGATCAATGCCGCCACTAACGAGCACGTGAGCACAATCGGCAGGCTATACAAAAACTCACCCGTGCTCCCCGGCAAAGTCAGAAACGGAAGATAAGCGACGATGTTGGTAATCGTGGCGAAGATAATCGCCGTGATGAGCCTCGTCGGACCCAGCCACGAAGCAATGAGTGAAGGCAAGCCAGCGCCCAGTGAATTCTTAATCGCATCGCCTGCGACAACCGGCACATCAACCAACAACCCGAGCGCGATGATCAGGGTGGCTATGGATACCTGTTGCAGATCAATGTTCAGAAGGCGCGACATCCCGAACGTTATAAAGAGTGTGATCGGAATCGCCAGTCCCATCAGTAGCGCTGAACGCCAGTCCCAAAAGCCGATGAGCGCGACGATGACTACCAGGATGATCGCCTCGTAGAGACTGTTCATGAACAGGCTGACGTTCTCGGTTACCTGGCGCGGCTGATCCGAAGTGCGCGCCATGATCAGATCTTCCGGCAACTGTTTCTTCACCTCAGACAGCGTCTGGTCGATACTTTCGCCGAATTTGCCGATGTATCCGCCGGAACGCATTTGCACGGCGACGGTGATCGCGCGGCTGCGCTGCCACGTGCCGTTTGCGTCGCGCCAGTCATAGAAGTTCAGATATCGCGGTGGACTCTCGTAACTTCGCTCAACGTCCACGATGTCCCGCAGATATGCGGGCGCGCCCAAATCCGTACGAGCGATCGCCACCTCCCCAATTTCTTTTTCACTCTTGAACTCGCCTGAAGGATTAATGGAAAAGTTCTTTCCCACCGCTTCAAGTTGGGGGCCTTGCGATGTGATATTGCGCGCAGCCAGAACATTCGGCAGGTCAGCGGGTTTCAGGCCGTATGAGGCCAGGCGTTCCTGAGAATAAAGCAGGAAGATGTTCTCCGGCAGCACGCCTGCGCGCGATATCTTCGAAGCTTGGGGAACGCCTTTGAGCGCTTTCTCAATGAGATCGGTAAAGTCATCCATCTGTCGATAGCTGTATTTATCACCCGCAACCGAAACCAGCTTTGCTCGCGCTTCCTGAGGATCACGAATCACTACAGGAGGCCAGCTATCAGGATGAAATTCAACTGCCTGCAATCGCTCACTGGTGAATTGCCGCGTGTAGCGAAGCAGCGCCTCATCGGTCAACTCAGATACTCCGTCAACGCCAATGAAACCTGGCTCGATAATGACGTGTAGATCGCTGGCCGCGTTCTTCTCTTTTAGGTAAGCGACAAACAGATTGAGCGGGTCCTGCAGCAGGCGCGAGTTCATGGGATGACCGAGGACAGCGGCAACCGTAAACCGCCGGCCACTTCCGGTTTGCGCATACTCTGCCCGGTGACGCGCGATGGCATCAGCTACTTCTTTCGCGCGCAGATCAATCTCCGCGTCACTGACCTTTGGACTGGCGACCGTGAGCATCAGCGCCGCCGTATCGCCGAAGTCTTTGATGAATTTCACCGGTCCGGCGCCTTCGGGCAAGTCGTTGATCGCGCCGAGCTTCAGCGCGATGTCATCGAATTCTTTGCCGGTCTGGCTGCCCGGAAAGTTTTCATCCAATTCCACATAAACAATTGAAACGTTCGTGCGCGAGATCGACTTGATCTTGTCCACGTTCGAGTTCTGCGCGACTTTCTCTTCGACCTTGCGGGTTACGAGTTGCTCGATCTGCTCGGCCGTTGCTCCCGGCCAGACGGTGATCGCGACGGCGGTCTTGACCGGCGTGTCCGGGTCTTTGCGTTGGGGCATGCTGCGATAGCTAAAAACGCCCCAGACGCAAACGGCGATCAGCATTACCCAGCTAATGTGCCGGTGCTCGACAAAGAAGCGCGAGATGTTGCGCTTACTCCGGTCGACGGTGTAAGTGCTCTGCGCGCGGGCTCCATCGCGGTGTCCTTTTGCCACGGCCTGGCCGGGCGATTTGCGACGAAACTTGCGCAAGCCTCTGCGCGCTTTCCTGAATAAGACTTTAATTCGCTTCATGGAATCACCTTTACCTGATCGCTATCATTCACCATCGTCGTGCCGGTCGTGATTACCCGCTCACCCTCTTTCAATCCTTCAGTCACAGCTACAGTGTTGCCGTAAGACTGGCCCAGCTTTACGTCACGTAGCCGCGCGATCTGTCTTTCGCCTTGCTCTTCCAGGACAAAAACCTGATAACCGTCTGTCTTGTTCCTGGCTTTCATCACTGCATTCAACGGCACGATCAGTTGCGCTGAGGTGGACTGGTTAGTTTCCACTCTGAGTGACACGATCATGTTTGGTCGCAGAAGGAATTCCGGGTTTTGAATCGTCACTTCCACATTAAAGGCCCGGCTCTTTTGATCGGCAGCCGGAAACACGGACGTAATCTCTCCGCGAAACTCTTTGCCCGGCATTGTTTCGCTCTCGATGGGTAAAGTCCTTCCGAGTTTCATTTCCGGGACCACGATGTCTGCAACACCAAACACTGCCTTGACCGATGACGTGTCGGCAACTGTGAATGCCCTGGTCCCGGCCGAAACCAATGTCCCCTTCTCGATCGATTTTTGCAGCACTATTCCATTGAGCGGTGACCTTAGCGCGGTGTCCTGTAGCGGAATCCTCGTCTCCTGCACCACGGCCTGCGCGCCACGTGACCTGGCCTGAACGACGTCGATGTTTGCCTTCGCAGAATCTGCTTTGGCCTGGATCATCTGGATCTGCGAGCGAGCGGTCTCAACCTTGGCTGTCGTCACGTCATACTGGGCCTTGGCCGCGTCGTAATTTGCTTTGGTCATGCTCTGGCTGGCGAATAGGTTTTGTGCGCGATCGTAATCAAGCTTCGCTCTCACATATGACGCCTCAGCTTCGGCAAGTTGTGATTTCCTCGAAGCGATGTCGGAGAGTGCTTCTTGATATTGCGCCTTGCTCGCGTCGATGCCCGATATCGCTTCGCTCGCCTGCGATTCTGCTTGCCTGACTTTGACCTGGTAATCGCTCTGCCGAACCCGCGCCATTACGGCGCCCGTGGAAATGAGGTCGCCTTCCTGCACATCGCGCATTCCGCCGTCGATGCCGCGGACCTGTTGCAGCGCGTCAACATATCCACCCACCTTGAACGCCAACTCCACTTCTGTGCGTGGGATTATCGTGGCCGAATACCGCGATCCGTTGCCGCTGGAGTTCAGCTCAACCGCCGCAACTTTCACCGGCACCGCCGGCTTCTCTGCTTTTTTTGATTGGCAGGCTGTTAGCAGAGGCATCAGGACGATGCTTCCATTCAAGACAACTGCCAAAAGTGTTTTCGATTTCATTTGTCTGCTCCAATTGCTTTTTCGTATTCGGCCTTAGCCATCCAGTAAGCCAGCAGGGCCTGTTGATATTGATAGTCGGCGTCGGCGAGCGTGGCCTGCGTTTGCAGCGCGTCCGAAAGCAGCGCCGCCTGTAACTTGTACTTGTTGACCGAGACGCGCATGTTCTCCCGCGCTGTTTCCTGGCTTAGTTGCGCGACGACCAGGGCCTGTCGGGTTTGCTGGAACTTGCGGAACTTGTCGCCGACCTCAATGAGCACATCGCTCTCGGTTTCGCGCAGGTTGTTCTTTGCCTGCTCGATGGTCCTGTCTTTCTCGGCAAGTTGGTTCTTCTTTCTCCCCCAATCAAAGACCTCCCACCTCATCGCGACTCCCACGCCGGCGGAGTTCTTGGGAACCGCGTCGTTGAAATTCCGGAATGACATGTAGGTGAAACCCGCGCTTATGTCGGGGATGTACTCAGACTTCTTGATGCGCCGGTCAACTTCGGCCTGGCTGACCTTCAGCCGCGCCTCGCGCAGTTCGGGGCGCTGGTCGAGCGCGCGAGTCCTCGCGAGCGCGAGGTCTGTCTCGAAGCTGCCGGCGTCGCCGATCGCCGCTACCCTGAACTCGGCGCGCACGTCGCGTCCCAGCAGGTTGTTGAGCTGCTCCTTCTCAGTTACCAGTTGATTCGTCTGGTTAAGGGCCTCGTACTCGGCCTTTGCCAAACGCGTCTTGACCTCCAGGCTGTCGGCTTTCAACGAAACCTGCTGGGTGACGTTATCGACCGTGACGCGATCCAACTCCCGGTAGTACTTGATAGCTTCCAGCAAACTGTCGAGGGCGTTCTGGTTTTGCAGAATCCGGTAGTACGTTTGCTTGACACGATTGATTGTCGTCTGCTGGGCCTGGCGCAGTTTCTCGCCCTCCACCTCGCGCGCCAGTCCGGCTTGCCGAATCTCGAGGCGGATGCGATGCAGCTGCGACAGCGGTTGCAGAATCTGCCCTGCGAAGATCGCCGTTGGTTCGCGCGTAGTCCCGATTGAGAAGAACGGACCGACACCGGGAACGACATTAGTCTCAGAGTTGTTCAGGCCAAGGTCGTGCTTGAGGAACTGCTGTGATACGACTGAATAGGCGTACAACGAGGGCAACCGCAGGGTGCGCGCCGCCGCCACCTCGTCTCCGGCCTTCCCGACTCCGAGTTGAGCGTTTTTCACTTGGCGGTTATCACGCAACGCAAGAGAAATTGCCTCCTCCAGCGTCAGTACTTCTGCCGAAGTCGCATCGTCCTTTTGCTGCGCCAGGATGGATACTGGGCTTGCTATTAGCATGACTACCAGTAAGTAGATAATTCGACTAAGCATTGCTTGCTCCTTAACTGTTCACCTCATCCGGCCGGCAAAAGGCCTGCCGCTTTATTCCAGGTTCACACTGGCTGCACCGGCCGCTGTTTCCGTTGTTCAGCGTCAATCTCATCGACAATTGCATTTATCAGAACTCCCGCTGACAACAGCCTGGCTCCCTTTTCTCGCATCCTGGCGAGCAGTGCTCTCCCTTCAGCGTCGATAAAATTGACATCTGCCAAATCCACTAACATCGTCCTCGAAGGATTTGTAGCCAGGGCGCCATACCAGCATTTCTCCAGTTCCGTAACCCACGGCCCGACGAGCTTTCCCTGTAGCACGAAGCTCGTCACCGGGACATCATCGTGGATGTAAATTCTCAGCATCACTGTTCTCCTCTTCGCTTTTGACATGGGCAACGGGTGTGCCGAATGCATCCCAAGCACGATTGGTTGAATTCGTTGAATATTTTGGAGCGGCGCAGAAAAACTGCGTGTCGAAACTGTCGAAAGAGTTGAAACTGTCATCGTCACTTTCAACAGAAAGCGAAGAGGGTAGGCACCTTGATCGCGGTGGTTGGTGAGTCGCGAAGTGATAGCGAAATCGTTAAGAGAGAGGATGTTAGGGTCTCGTTTGAATTCGTCGGAACCGCGCGTGAATCCAATTAGCGACGGGTGGAATGCGTCTTGCGACGTGCGCGGTCATGCAAGTGAAACGAATGACGGAGCAACTTGGTAAGTGCTCTAAGGGTGGCTGCTGAAAAACTACTTTGGAGTGCGCCGGCAGAACGAAGCGGCGACGGCGCTTTGGATGCCATTGCCACGAAGATGTTAAGAAATCAAAAGCGCCGTCGCCGCTTCGCTCTGCCGGCGCACTCCAAAGGTGAGGAACGCCGCGACAACGCTTAGGGAGTAGCGATATGAAAAAACTAGAACGGGTGCAAAGAATGACGTTTCGACGGATGGAGCAGATAGACAGTGAACTCGAACGCTTCGAAGAAAGGCCTGAGCTCGATATTCGTAGGCGGTACGGTTCGCTACTCAAGCGGTTCGACGAACTCGAAAAGCTCTACTACAACCTGCGTCGCAAGCAGGCGCCTGATCCGCATCAACTAATCGTGCGGATTTTCGCAGAGCATTCAAGTCAAATTGCAGCGCAGCGGGAAGGTTCCGCTCGGCGTCATGCCGCGACGTTGGCATTGAGTAGTAGAGGAGAGTTGAAAAGACGCGAGCACCGGCGCGATCTTCCGGAGTATTACGGAATTGACTTTCCCGGCTTTGCCTCAAAAGTCCAGGACACGGAGTAATAACTCAACGAGCTGCGGAGCAGCGATCAGAGCTGAGCCCAAGGCGAGTCTGCGAGCCTTGGGTAACGATCGAAATTTGTTTTGAGCCGCGGAGCGGCGATTGAGTCTTATTTGCAGCCAACGACATATTAGAGCAACAGAGCTCCAATCGCTGCTCCGCAGCTCCGATCAATGGTGTGTGACTACCCAAGGCTCGCAGACTCGCCTTGGGCTTAGCTCTGACCACTGCTCCGCAGCTATTTCGTGGCGAGCACACGACCGACGTTGCTGAATCCTAAATCGTTTGTCCTGGTCTGAAATCTCTATATAATTACCTCACCGCGCGAACAATTTGATTAAGGAGATACTGCCCTGATGCACGACGACCCGCGGCTCCCGAAGGCCAGTGGCGATCGGCAGGACGAGACGCGCCTTGCCACCGCCGAAGCCGAGCGCGACCGCTACCAGCTGCTGCTCGACATCAACAATGCGGTCGTTACGCGGCTGGGTCTCGCGAACGTTCTGCATGCGACCTGCCAGGCGCTCCGCAAAGTCATCCAACATGATGCCGCTTCCATCACTCTTCTCGACGCAGCGACCGGAGAACTGCGACTGCACAGTTTTGATCTGCAATACCCAACCGACCTCGAAGAAGGCGCGTTGTTTCCGCTGGAAGGCAGTCCCCAGGGTGTTGCGTTTACTTCTCGCAGACCAGTTCTGATTACCAAGCTTGATCTGAACGAGTTTGGCGCGCCGCAGATTAGGCACGCATACAATGATGGGCTCAGGTCTGGCTGCATTATTCCTCTCATCGCGCATGACCGCGCGTTGGGTACGCTGGACATCGCGAGCCGCACGGAAGGGGCGTTTACCGAAGCCGACGTAGAACTGCTCACGCACGTTGCAGATCAGATCGCCATCGCGGTAGAGAACGCTCTGGCCTACCGCGAGATCTCTGAACTCAAAGACAAGCTTGCCCAGGAAAAGCTCTATCTCGAAGAAGAGTTACGGAGCGAGATGAACTTCGATCAGATCGTTGGCGACAGTCCCGCTCTCAGGCATGTTCTGGAGATGGTTGAAACCGTCGCGCTCAGTGATTCGACAGTGTTGCTGCTCGGCGAAACGGGGACAGGAAAGGAATTGGTTGCGCGCGCAATTCACGACCACAGCCGGCGCAAGGACCGCACCTTCGTGAAGCTGAACTGCGCAGCAATTCCGACAGGTCTGCTTGAGAGTGAATTGTTCGGACACGAAAAGGGAGCTTTCACCGGCGCCATCACCCAGAAGGTCGGACGACTGGAACTCGCTCATCAGGGGACGCTGTTTCTGGACGAGGTCGGAGACATCCCCCTGGAGATACAGCCCAAGCTCCTGCGAGCTTTACAGGAACGGGAATTCGAGCGCCTCGGCAGCACGCGCACCAAGAAGGTAGACGTGCGCATGGTCGCCGCAACCAACCGCGATCTGAAAAAGATGATTGCCGACCGCGAATTTCGCAGCGATCTCTATTATCGTTTAAACGTCTTTCCCATTCGCATTCCTCCTCTGCGTGAACGGCGCGAGGATATCCCGCTGCTGGTTCGCTACTTCGCGCAGAAGTTCGCACAGCAGATGGAGAAACGTGTCGAAACAATTCCGGCAGCGGCAATCAAAGCACTGACGGAATGGGAGTGGCCCGGCAACGTGAGGGAGCTGGGAAACTTCATCGAGCGCGCAGTAATTCTCACGCGCGGCACGTCTTTGGATGTGCCCCTAACGGAACTAGGGAAAGCCCCGACTGATGAAGCGCCGCATGCGCGCTCACCGCAAGACCAAGAGGAGATCGCGCGCATTGTGAAAGAGACGATCAATGCTCTTGACGGTAAGAAGCGCGTGGCCGATGAATACGCCGATAAGCAGCGTGGTGAGATCGTGCGCGCGCTTACCGAATGCAAGGGGCGCGTCGGAGGCGATGATGGAGCAGCGGCCCGTCTGGGGTTCAATCGAACGACGCTGCTTTCTCGAATGAAAAAGCTGGGCATAGATCCAAAACAATTTTCCTGACTGTAACTGCTTCAACGGAACGCTGAAAATTCATTTCCACCAACGATTCAAGTTGACACTCCGGCCCACACATTCTCGCGAATGCCAAGCTCAGCCAACTTCTGACGCATCTCGTCAAGGCACTGCTGCTGGCATTCGTCAATCGGCGCATGAACGTTACGGCGATGAAATATCCTGACTGTCGCAACCGTCTCGTTTCGCGCGTGGCGCGTATTTGGAGCGACATGCCACGCGCGATCGAAAGCTGCGATCTCGAAGCGGCACGTCCTTTCCTGTTCTGGCGTGATCCACTCCGCGACCACGCGTAACTCCCTGTACGTCCGCCAGCAGTGCGGGCAACCGGGCACATCATGCTGGTCGGAGCGGTTTTCGTGAACGCCGCATAGGCTGATTGCGAAGCCGATGCGCCTCGCGCGACCGCCGGGCGCTGACCACTCAGGCCACACCTCGTAACAAACGCCATGTCGCATCACGATCTGTTGCAAGGCCTCAGCGGTTAACAGGGCCTTGCCGGCAGCAGAAACAATTCGTCGCCCGTTCGTGTTCGTTACTTCCACGCTTTGCAGTCGGTCCATCATGATTACGTCTCAGTTCGACGCCTCCACTCTGGTCGGAAGCAACGACTGTTCCCGCGATATAACTAACAAACAAAGCAAAGGCCTATCAGGATTTCACGAAAACCTCGTGGAATTACGACGGCGATCGCTTCCTGTGTCATCAGTGACGGGCGAGCACCAAACCGAATCTCTAAGGCAAACCCCGAGATCGATCAACTCCCCGTCATGATGACCTTCCGTTTGCGAGTGGCAAGCTCCTTGCTAAAGAGCAGGTCGGGGTTGTTTGAGAATTCAGTAGTTCTGACGAACCAAGGGTGAGACTGATCTTTTCATTGTTTAGTGAGCACTTGCCAGGGAACGCTTGTGCTCGTAGTGGGCGGACTTTCTGTGGAGGGCGGGAAGTCCGCTCACTCAAAACCACCGATAGGAGGAGGCGATGCTATATAAACGTGAGGTACCCGCATTCGGTCAACGGCAGGTTAAGGTGCTGTGCATCGATAACCACGCGTCGTCGACCTACACTTGCTTTTTGCTCGCACGCGGCGGGTACAAGGTGAAATCCGCGACCTTCCTTTCTGATGCACTTGAATTGATGCGAAACTCAAGTTACGACGTTTACCTCGTCAACGACGAACTCGCCCGCTCTGGTAAAGAGTTGTTCAATAAAGTTCGTGAGGCTGCGGGTTCGACCCCTATGGTCTTCTACTCGATGATTGTTTACCCGTTCAGTTCACGTTCAGCGGACCAGTCTGGCCGCACAGCAGAAACTCCTGTGCCTGTCACGGACGTGGGGATGGCTATTGCCCGCGCAATCGAAGATGCGCCTGCCCGACCCATCGCATCCCTATGCGCCGCATAAACGAGGAAGCCTCTATGAATAATGCTAGAAGAGACTCTTCTCAGTCGCGAAATGATATGAAAGCAACGAACTTGCTACACCATCTGGGCCAGAGCCTCTGGCTCGACAACATTACACGTGACCTGCTCGATAGCGGCACACTCAGACGTTACATCGCCGAATTGTCGGTGACCGGACTTACATCCAATCCAACAATTTTCGAACAGGCGATCAAGAACAGCACTGCGTACGACACAGATATCCGCATGAAGCTCAAGGAGGGAAAGTCTGAGGAGCAGATTTTCTTTGAACTGGCGTTGGTGGATCTTACACGCGCCGCCGATCTCTTTCGACCGATCTACGACCAGACCCACGGCGCGGATGGTTGGGTTTCACTTGAGGTATCGCCATTGCTCGCGCGGGACACAGCCGCCACCATCGCTGCGGCGAAAGATTTATTTGCCCGCGCAAACCGTCCGAATTTGCTCATTAAGATCCCTGGGACAAAGGAGGGTTTGCCCGCGATCGAAGAGGCGATATTCGCCGGCGTCCCTGTTAACGTGACGCTTCTGTTCTCCCGTGAGCAGTATCAGGCGGCTGCACAAGCGTTCCTGCGTGGAATTGAAAGACGCATCGATGCCGGTCTCAAAGCGGATGTTGGATCAGTGGCGTCAGTTTTTATCAGTCGCTGGGACACTGCCGTCAACGACAAAGCGCCTGCCCAACTACGAAACAAACTCGGGCTCGCCATGGCGTTACGCACGTACAAAGCAAAGTGCGAATTACTAGCTTCGCCGCCCTGGCACCGCATCTACAGCGCGGGGGGACAGCCCCTGCGTCTGCTTTGGGCGAGCACCGGGGTTAAAGACCTCTCGGCTTCGCCGGTTCTCTATGTCAAAGCCCTCGCGGCGCCCTTCACAATCGACACTATTCCCGAAGCCACTTTGAACGCGCTCGCAGAAGATATGGAACTCGGTTGTTCGATAATGGCTGCGAACGGCGGCGATTGCGAAGAGGTGATAACAGGATTTGCAGCGTCTGGGATCGACATCGACGCACTGGCTGAACGGCTACAGGAAGAGGGCACAAAGTCGTTCGCGAAGTCATGGAACAGTTTGATGGCAGTGATTGCGGCGAAGCGCAAACCGGACGCTAAGGCGGCATAGCAGAGACAACAGTTAAGGCATTTAAGGAGACCTATGATTGCGACGAAAAACTCTTTCAGCGACTTAAGCAGTTACGGAGTCGCTCGGTCAACAATAAAGGGTGCCCCGCTGAGCGATGCGGAGTTGAAAAATCAACACGCCTTTTGGCGAGCCGCAAATTATCTCGCGTTAGGTATGATCTACCTGCTGGATAATCCACTATTACGAGAAAAACTTGAGCCCGAACATATCAAACCGCGCCTGCTGGGACATTGGGGCACGAGTCCCGCGCTCTCCTTTATATATGCCCATTTGAATCGCGTCATAAAAAAGTTCGACCTCGACGCTATTTTTATGGCCGGTCCCGGCCACGGCGCGCCTGGGGTGCTGGGGCCGGTTTACCTGGAAGGATCATATTCGGAAATCTACCCTGAGAAGAGCCAGGACCTTGAAGGCCTGGCGCGTTTCTTCAAAGAGTTTTCGTTTCCCGGTGGTATCGGCAGCCACTGCACCCCCGAAACGCCCGGTTCGATTCATGAAGGTGGCGAACTGGGATACGTTCTGTCGCACGCGTGTGGTGCTGCCTTCGACAATCCAGACTTGATCGTCGCCGCGGTTGTGGGTGACGGTGAAGCCGAGACAGGTCCGCTGGCTACTTCGTGGCACATCAACAAGTTTCTCAATCCTATTCGCGACGGCGCCGTGCTGCCGATCCTGAATCTCAACGGCTACAAGATTAACAATCCCACCCTGCTGGCCCGGATAAGTCATGAAGAAATCCAGAACCTGTTTACGGGTTACGGTTACACACCTTGTTTTGTGGAGGGCTCTGATCCTGAATCCATGCACCAGGCCATGGCCGCAACGTTGGATCATTGCGTGGAACGGATTAGATCGATTCAAGATGAAGCTCGGAAGACTGGCGTCGCGACGCGGCCTCGTTGGCCCATGATTGTGTTGCGCACGCCTAAAGGATGGACCGCGCCGGGCGAGATTGATGGGCACAAATTGGAAGGCTTTTGGCGATCACATCAAGTGCCGCTCGCTGGCGTGAGGAAAAACCCGGAGCATCTGAAGCTGCTTGAAGACTGGATGCGCAGCTACAAACCCGAAGAGTTGTTCGATGCTAAAGGGAGGCTTGTTCCTGAACTGCGTGAGCTTACGCCCGTCGGCATTCGCCGCATGGGCGCAAACCCGCACGCCAATGGCGGGTTCCTGAAGAAAAGCCTTCGGCTGCCTGATTTCAGAAAATACGGTGTCCAGTTCGACAAGCCCGGCCAGACCGAAGCCGACAACACGCGCCCTTTAGGTGCCTTGTTGCGAGACGTGATGAAGTTGAACATGAACTCATTTCGCGTTTTTGGTCCCGACGAAACGACTTCCAACCGGCTCGACGCCTTATACGAGGTCACCAAGAAGTTTTGGATTGCCGAATACTTTCCAGAGGACAATGATGGCGGTGAGCTGGCCAGCGATGGAAGAGTTATCGAAATGTTGAGTGAGCATACGATGGAAGGCATGCTCGAGGGATACCTGCTTACCGGCCGGCACGGGTTCCTCTCGACCTACGAAGCGTTCGCTCATGTCATTGACTCAATGTTCAATCAACACGCAAAGTGGTTGACGATTTGTAATCAACTTCCCTGGCGTCAGAACGTAGCCTCACTCAACCTCCTGATTACATCTACTGTCTGGCGGCAGGATCACAATGGCTTCACCCATCAGGACCCTGGGTTTCTTGACGTCGTGGTAAACAAACGAGCTGAGGTTACGCGGATATATTTGCCCCCAGACGTCAATTCTCTGTTGTCCGTCGCCGACCATTGTCTCCGCAGCGAGAACTACATCAACGTAATCGTCAGCGATAAGCAGTCTCACCTTCAGTATCTAACTATGGACGAAGCGATCACGCATTGCACCAGGGGCGTCAGTATCTGGGGGCCGGCGAGTAACGATCAGGGTCAGGAACCCGATGTAGTGATGGCTTGCGCAGGCGATACCCCGACGCAGGAGGCACTCGCCGCTACGGCTTTGCTGCGAAATGAATTTCCGGATTTGAAAATTCGCTTCGTCAATGTCGTTGACCTATTCAAGCTGCAATCGGATCGAGAGCATCCGCACGGTCTGAGCGACCGGGATTTTGATAGCTTGTTTACTGTCGACAAGCCGATCGTCTTCAATTTTCATGGCTATCCATGGTTGATACACCGGCTAGCCTACACCAGGACCAATCATCGCAACCTGCACGTGCGGGGCTACAAGGAACGGGGCAACATCAACACGCCTATGGAGTTGGCGATCAATAACGAGATAGACCGCTTCACACTCGCGATTGATGTGATCGACCGGGTCCCTAAGTTGAGCGCAATCGGAGCGCATGCGAAAGAGAAATTCAGGAATGAACAGATCGCCTGTCGCCGTTACGCACACGAGTTTGGAATTGACCGACCTGACATCGTCGAATGGCGCTGGCCGTTCTAATATGTACAAGATTCTCTAACTGGCTGCTGAAAAACTGGATTGTCACAGAGACACGAAGCACAGAGAAGTTGAAATCCAAAAAGAGATCAGGTTTGTTGGCATTTCTAACCACTGGTGCTCTGCCTTTCTCTGTGACTCTGTGACTCTGTGACTCTGTGGCATTGCGTTCCTGCGCCGCGTAACTTGATGGGACAAACTCAATGAACGTTCTGGTTCTCAACTGCGGTAGTTCAAACGTGAAGTTTCAGCTGATCGCGACGGATCTCGACCTGATTGCGCGGGACGCTGATCGGCGGCTGGCGAAAGGGACGATCGAACGCATCGGCGGAGAAGCGATTATTAGCCTCCAGGTCGAGGGACGTGAGCCACAGCGATCGGCGTCATCGCTGCGGGACATTAACGCCGCAGTTGACTTCATCGCTCGCTGGGCTGCATCGCCAGAGGCCGGCATTGATGGAATCAGAACCATCAGCGATATCCAGGCGGTTGGTCATCGAGTCGTGCATGGCGGCGAGCGCTTCAAGCAGTCGGTCTTGATTACTGATGAGGTCGTACGGGCCGTCGAAGATTGTATCGATCTGGCGCCTCTGCACAATCCGGCAAATCTTACAGGCATCTCAGCGGTGCGGAAATTATTTGGCGAGGGGCTGCCGCAGGTTGCTGTCTTTGATACGGCGTTCCACCAGACATTGCCGGAGCACGCATATCTCTACGCGTTGCCGTACCAGTTCTACCGGCGCTATCGACTGCGTCGCTACGGCTTTCACGGCATCTCACATCGTTATGTCGCTTACCGCTATCGCTCCCTTCGCCAAATCACGCGCGAGGCGACGAATATCATCACACTCCATTTGGGTAACGGCTGTTCGGCTACAGCGATTAGTGCCGGCAACTCAATCGACACTTCGATGGGGCTAACCCCGCTCGAAGGATTGGTGATGGGCACGCGCTCAGGCGACCTGGATCCCGCTATTGTCGAATTTGTAGCGGCGAAAGAAGGGTTATCAACCCGCGAAATCGAAACCTTGATGAACAAGCAGTCGGGCTTGCTGGGAATCTCAGGTCTAACCAGCGATATGCGCGAGCTACTCGCCGAAGCGCGCGAAGAGAATGATCGTCGAGCGATGCTGGCAATCGAAATCTTCTCGTATCGCGTGCGGAAATACATCGGAGCATATCTGGCGGCCATGAACGGCGCGGACGCAGTGGTCTTCACCGGTGGAATCGGCGAGAACTCCTGGCAGGTAAGGGCGCGCATCTGTGATGGCCTGCAATGGATTGGGATTGAGCTCGATGAAGAACTGAATCGACAACACACCGGCGGTCGCGAAGGCTTGATCAGTAAGGAAGGTTCGCGCCCGGCGGTTTATGTCATTCCGACGGACGAGGAACTGTTAATTGCCCGTGACACTGTGCGTTGTGTCTTGAAAGACCGCCAACATTTGTAGAGTTGCGGGCCACACCTAACTGCCAGACACTCAATAACCCCAAGACTATCAGCCGAAGCTGCTCGAACTAACTTCGCATTCCGTAGAGTTCAAGAATGAATTGGTGGGCGATTTTCAATCGCTCTTTCGCGGACTAGATCAAATCTCGCCATCGGCGGGGATCGCGCCGCAGGTCCATTACTGCTGTGATTAGAATCTCGTCTGATCGGACCTGATAAAGAATTCCAAATGGAAACCGATGGGTTCGGCAACGTCGCGTGCGCGCGGACAGCGGATGCCATGCGCGCGGAAATCTTAGAATCCGGTCGACCGTGTCGTCGATTTCATCCAGAAACTTTAGACCGAGTCCTGGCTCTTTGCGCTCGTAATGAAGTGTTGCTTCCCGCAGCTCAGAAAGCGCGGCTGAAGTAATTCAGTACTTCGTCATTTCGTGAGAGATGAACGAAGTTCTTCAATCGCGGATGGACCGTCGACGACGGACAGTTCGCCGCGTTCAAATGCATCGATTCGAGCTTCTGATTCAACGGCCCACTTCGCTTCGATTTCCTTTATTCGTTCTTCGTCGAGGCTCTCCCACAGCACATCGATTAACGCTGCTCGTTCGGCAGGTGTGAGCTTCTCAACTTCGTTTTGGATGGACGTAAGGCTCATGCGCCGATCATTAGACAGGCACTCGCGAAATGTCAAGATATGGAATTCTTCAGGAATCCAGAGAAATTGCCAAACGTTAATTCGTAATTACATCGTGGAATCGTGAAGGGTCAGCCGCCCCGTTCAGTCCTCGGCTGAGGCGAATAGGCAGGCTATCGAATGAGGCTGAACGAGATAGGTCGCGCCGGCGACGGCCGGTGCTTCCTGCATTTCGCAGATGTCGTCCGGCGACGCGAATGAGGTGTCAATCCACCGCCGCCAGTCTGGGCCTTCCGCACTCGCCGGAAGCTCGAAGGCGAGCGCTTCCCGGTAGGCATTGATCATGATGTGAAACATCCCGCCCGCCGGCCCACGTGCGGTGAAGGCGAGGCTGTGAGATTCGTAGCCCCAATCAGGCTGGTCGAGTTTGATGCCGTGAACGTGAATGCGAGCCTCACGAAGAAAATCGGCCAGCGTCTGGTAGTCGTTCCAGCCTAGCTGGCTGACAAGATGCAGGCGGTGGGAAATGAGCCGCTCGACGAAGCGGCTCACGTCGGCGTGCCTTTCGAGCAGCGTCCAGTCGAACCAACCCGTCTCGTCGTCGTGACAGTAAGCGTTGTTGTTGCCGCGCTGCGTGCGTCGCACTTCGTCGCCCATCAGGAGCATCGGCGTTCCCTGGGCCAAAAGGGTCAGTGTCAGAAAATTCTTCACTTGACGATTGCGAAGCGCCTCAATACTCGGGTCATCGGTCGACCCCTCGACGCCGCAGTTCCAGCTCAGATTGTCGTTTGTGCCGTCCCGGTTCTGCTCGCCATTACTCTCGTTGTGCTTGGCGTTGTACGACACGAGGTCGTTGAGCGTAAACCCATCGTGGCAGGTCACGAAATTAATGCTCCTTTTTTGTTGCCACTTTTCCGGTCCATAGACATCCGGGCTGGCGGTAAGTCGATCCGGAATCTTGGTAACGCTCCCATTGTCGCCCCTCATGAAGCTGCGGATATCATCACGAAACTTCCCGTTCCATTCCTTCCAGGCGTTGCCGACGAAACTCCCGACCTGATAGAGGCCACCCGCGTCCCAGGCCTCAGCGATTAGCTTCGTCCCGGCGAGTACGGGATCCGTCTCGATGTCCCAGATGACGGGCGGGTCCTGCATCGGACGGCCCATTTCATCGCGCGAGAGGATCGAAGCGAGATCGAAACGAAAACCATCTACGTGCATCTCTTCGACCCAGTAGCGGAGGCTGTCAAGGATCATCCGGCGGACGACTGGCTGGTTCGCGTTCAGGGTGTTGCCCGTCCCGGTGTAGTCGGCGTAGCGCGAGCGGTCCTGGTCAAGAATGTAATAAGCGTCGTTATCGAAACCGCGAAAGCAGATAATCGGACCATCCGCCGCCCCTTCGGCGGTGTGATTGAAGACCACATCAAGTATGACCTCGATCCCGGCGCGGTGCAGCGCCTTGATCATCTCGCGGAACTCATCGATGGGCCCAAGCGAGTCTTTGCGCAGGCCGTATCCGGAGTGCGGCGCGAAAAATGAAACCGGCTGGTAGCCCCAGTAGTTCTTCAGCCCCGCAGGCGCAGCCTGTTCGTCAAATTGAAATACCGGCATTAACTCGACGGCAGTAACGCCGAGACTCTGAAGATATGGAATCTTCTCGATCAAGCCGACGTAGGTGCCGCGCCTCTCCGGAGGCACACCGGAACTCGGGTGGCGCGTGAAACCGCCCACGTGCATTTCATAGATTACGGTGTTGGCCCACCGGTGGTTGAGTGGGGCGTCGCCTTCCCAATCAAACTGGCCGGTATCAATCACGACACTCTTCATTGCCGCGGCGGTGTTCTCTCCCGGTTCGCCCGCGGCGCGGCGACTGTAGGTCGCGGGCACTACAACACTCTTCCCGTATGGATCGAGAAGAACCTTGCTGGGATCGAAACGAAAGCCTCTTCCTGGATCGTAGAGGCCGGTGACGCGATAGCCGTAAATCTGTCCCGCCGGCAGGCCGGGAACCCACGCGTGCCAGTAGAAATACGTTCGGTTCTTCGCCAATTCGAGTGAGATTGTGCGCGCCGGGTGTGCATGGTCGGCGCGGTCGAAGAGAAGCAATTCGACTGCCGTCGCGTTTTTGGAATAGACGCTGAAGTTGACGCCGTCCGCCTGGCGCGTGGCTCCGAGCGGAAAACTCTTCCCTTCCACCACACCAACATCCGGCAATTCGCTCATCGTTTTACCGCTGCCAAAGGATCTGCGGGGCTTCCAGTGGAATGGTCGCCTCTGGGTTGTGTGCGATTACTCGCGCCGTGTAATCGGACGCCGAGCGCGCCGCGGGTAGGCGCACGCTGTAGAGATGGCTGCCAGCGCTTGTCGCTTCCTCTCTCTCGACATTCATGACGTGGCGCTCCGCGGGACCACCTGGCAACGCATCCGCGTAGAGTTCGACCTTTACAAACTCAGGCGAAAGTTCGCCGAGATGTACTTGCATTTGAAAGTCATGCTGTCCATCGTTTGTCTCAACTCTCATCTCGCCGAATCGCACACCAGCCCAATGTTCGGAGAGTGCGCGTTGCCAACTGACGATGCGCGCGGCGTGCGCGCCATCCTGCTGCGAACGCTCATGGTATACGGACGCCGCGCGCAAATAATATTTCTCCGTGTATTCGCGCACTGCGCGGTCAGCTGAGTACTGCGGCGTGAGGCGTGCCATGCTCTCACGCACATGCGAAATCCAGCCGACAGGAAGACCACGCGAATCGCGGTAGTAGAACAGCGGAATGATCTCCTCTTCCAATTTGGCGTAGAGCGCTTCTGCCTCAGCAGCGTCGGACTGCGTATCATCAAGATGCTCTTTGCGAATAGCCCAACCAACACCAGGTTCATAGGCCTCAGCCCACCAGCCATCAAGTTCCGACAGATTGATGCCACCGTTCACGAGCACCTTCATGCCACTGGTGCCACACGCCTCCCACGGCCGTCGCGGGTTGTTAATCCAGACATCCACGCCATGCACCATTTGCTCCGTGAGCAGCATGTCATAGTCAGGCAGAAACACAGCATGCGGACGCACCTCGGGGCGCCGGCGAATGAAGTCGGTCCATTGACGGATCAATGCCTGACCGGGTTCATCAGCCGGATGGGCCTTACCCGCAAGCAGAAGTTGGACCGGACGATGCGGGTTCGTCAGGAGGCGCACTAACCTCTCCGGATCGGTTAGTAGTAAAGTTGGTCGCTTGTAAGTTGCAAACCGGCGCGCAAAGCCGAGCGTGAGCACGTTAGGATCCAGGATGCGCGCGGCCTGGTCCACCTCCGCGGCTGGCGCGCCCGACGAGGCAAGCCCCCGAGCAAGCCGGCGGCGGCTGAATTGGACCAGTTGCGCGCGCGCGTTAGATCTCATTTGCCATAGCTCGGCGTCTGACACGCCGCGCATATGCTCGGTCGCCTTGCTCCGCGGCAATCCTATCCAACGATCTTTTCCGCATGCTTTATCCCAAAGCTTGTCGGCTTCCGATGAATCCCACGTCGGTACGTGCACGCCGTTGGTCACGTGGCCGATGGGCACTTCATCTTTCGGCCAACGGGTAAAGAACGACTGGAAAAGACCGCGACTCACGTCCCCGTGCAATCGGCTGACGCCGTTGATCGCGCCGCTCCCGCGCAGCGCAAGATAAGCCATGTTGAATTGCTCTTGCTCATCGTCGGAATGTTCGCGTCCAAGCGCCATCACATCGCGGAGGCTGACGTTTACGGCGTCGGCGTAAAAGCCCAGATACTTCGCGACCAAATCCGATGGGAAACGATCAAAGCCGGCTGGCACCGCTGTGTGCGTAGTAAAGACATTGCCCGCACGAGTCGCCGCGAGCGCAACTTCGAACGGTTGCCCAGTCTCCATCATAAAAGTGCGCGCGCGAGCCAGCACCGCGAACGCCGCGTGTCCTTCGTTAAGATGACAAACTTCAGGCCGGTACCCGAGCTGGTGAAGCAATCGCCAACCACCGACACCGAGCACGATCTCCTGAAGCAGCCGGGTCTCCGGCCCGCCGCCATAAAGTTCGCTCGTAATTGCACGATGAAATGGCGGGTTGGCTGGATCATTGCTATCCAGCAAGTAAAGAGTCGCCCGGCCCACCTGCGCCTGCCACGCTCGCACCCAAACGCTATAGCCCGGAAGCGCGAACTTGAGTCGCACCCACTCGCCATCCTTGTCTCGCACCGGCGTGATCGGCAGCAGCCCAGGATCGTTATATGGATAGAGCGCGCGTTGCGCGCCGTCTGCATCCAGCACCTGACGAAAGTATCCTCGTTGATACAGCAATCCGACGCCCACGACAGGCACGCCGAGATCGCTTGCCGCTTTTAATTGATCACCAGCGACGTTGCCCAGGCCGCCCGAATAAATTGGCAACGCTTCACTCAACATGAACTCCATGCTGAAATAAGCGATGCAACTTAAAGGCGACTGCGGATACTTTTGCTGAAACCAGCTGGTCGCCTGCATCTGCTCCTGCTTAACGCGCGCAGCCTCATCGACCTTGCGGCGGAAATTCGCGTCAGCCATTAGAGATTTAAGCTTTGAGCGCGACGCAGTCTGCAGGACAAGCCATGGATTATGCGTCAACTCCCAAAGTTCGGGATCGAGCGGCTCCCACAACTCTTCTTCACCGTGACTCCAGGACCAACGCAGGTTGAGCGCGAGATCAACCAGCGTTTCGAAACCGTCAACGTCAGATTTGGGCCAGATCGATTGGGTTTGGTCGGGCATAGCTTCTCCTATTGCACTGCCACCGGATCTCGAAATGCGGCGATGGTTCGATGCGGCAATTGTACCGGCGCGCTCAGTCGCCGTTGGTCGGTGCACCGCATTTCACTCAACCAGGAGGGCTGAATTCGGTGGCGGTCTAAAGTGCTGATCACTCGGTCGGGGTGACCCAGATCGGCCCAACCTGACGACGCGTCCTCCATCACTAGCAAACTGCGCGGCTGATGGCTCAACACATCCCTGGAAAAATCTATCGAATCGATCTCTCCGTATACGCTACCCAGGTCTCTGTGCGCCACGGCGTGCGCAATGCGCGTCATTGTTGGCATTACGGTGGCCGCCAAAAGGTTCAGGAATGCGCCTGCCCGGCCGATTGCGACGAAGGTATTCCATAATCCTCCGTTCCGCATCAAATCGCGAGCTTCGAGCAGCGGAGGCTTCTCGCAGAATCGACTAACCCCAAAGACCTTAGACCGGCATCGGGTCGCAATTGCAGGTCCGGGTTCGATCCATCCATATTCGATCTCCGGCCATTGTGCCTTCGCCCCGATCAGAATTATCGAATCGAGCTGTGCCTTGCTGATGCTGATCGCTGATTTGACCGTCGAAGCGAAAGCAGCCTCGTCGGCATAATAGTGGTCCGCAGGAAAGATACCGACGATCGCATCGGGTTGGTGCTGCAGCAGTTGAAGCAGTGAAGTGATAATGGCGACCGCGGTTCCCCGATTAGCCGGCTGCTCCAGCACCTGAGAACGATTAATATCGGCAAGCTCGCTTTTGTAAAACTGATCGTGGTCCTTCGTCACAACGAACAGCAGGCGATCATCGTTGAAGACGGGCCGTAGACGTTCGCGCGTGTGACCAAGCAAAGTTCGGTTCCCGAAAATCTTGCTGAATTGTTTTGGTCTTGGATCGCCGTCAATCTGCCGCGTCAGGTCTTGCAAACGAGTTCCATCGCCGCCTGCAAGGACAATGGCCCAGGGCTGCTCCGTCGCGAATTGTTCCATTAGGCCCACCTTCTTTGTTTGGTCAACCACATTTGCATCAACGCTTCTTTGAGAATGACGCCGGCGCCATCTTCGAACCGCTTCAAATGGTCGGCAACCAGCCAAGCGCGGTGAAAACCTCGTGCGCGCGTGATGCGTCGATTGCCTTGCGGCTTCCTTGTTACCGGCGCGGGTGGATATGCCTTCATAACGTTCGTCTTCCTCATCGTTAGCATCCATTAATTCACTGTTGCGAATCGTTTTGTTTGTCTTTCGCGGCGATCGCCGATTGAGCAAAGAATCGCGTCCGCTGCGTTTCGCAGCGTGCGCCTCCGCGTCTCCCAATCAGCGACCCATGCCTTGACTGTGTTCACAGTTTCGCGCTCGCGCTGACGATCAGATTTGGCAATCGGATTAGAAGGGACAGCGGTCATGCCATTATTTGCCGCCCGTTTTATGATTTTGATCCGTGCTTGCATTGTCCAGCTCCTTACTGCTTCTCGCATCGTGACTTGTCGTCGTTGATATAAGTAGCAATAGTCTTGCCACGCGTGCCGGCCGCGTGGGCCAACGATTAAGCGACGCATTCACCAACAAAAACTGTGCTCTTGGAGATTGTCGGTTGTGGAGAGGAGGAGTGGGAGTTCGTAATTTCCTGAAAACTTCGTGATCTTACGAGAGCGTAACCGACGATGTTTACTGTTCAACCATAGCCGTGAGTTTCACAATCTTGCCTGCGCGCAAGACTCTCAGTATTACGGTGTCGCCGGTCTTGAGGCTTACGAGGCTGTTAAGGATTCGTTCGTAGTTATCGCCCGCAACCCCGGCGGGCGGCTCGGTCGTGGTTGGCGCGGCGACATCGATATCGTTGACGCTCAGAATCACGTCGCCGCCGAGCAGTAAGTCTGCACCTTGCACATTCACCCGGAGTGTTCCCCCGTTAATCCCGAGGCGGGAGCCCATTGAACCTTCGCCGATTCGTTGAACCAGAAAACCCGCCGGCTGCGGCAGATTCAACGCCCTGGCTAGTTCACCTGTCACCAGTACACCGTCGATGCCCGACCAAAATGGCTTGCGGTCCAGCAGAAATCGCTTCGCCGTATTCGTAGCGGCCGCGAATGCCAAGCCTTCCGAACCACCCGATTGGCTCATTATGGTACTGACGATTCCCACTACCTGACCGTTCATGTCGAACATAGGGCTTCCAGAATTGCCGCCGTTTACTGCCGCATCGGTCTGCAGGAATTCTATCGAACTCTGTTTACCGCTGTTTGTATCCAATCGGCGTCGGCCGCTTAGGTGGCCGACGGATAGAGTTTGGGCGATGCCGTAAGGCGCGCCGATCACGAATATCTGATCCCCGACCTCCACCTCGTCAGAATCGCCCAGAGTCGCTGGAGTGATCCCCTTCGGCGGCTGTTGCAGCTGCAGCAAAGCCACGTCCGATCGCACGTCAGAGGCAATGACTCGCGCTATGCTGTTCTGGCCGTCAGAAAATTCGACGAGAGCGGCATCAGCCGTCTGGACCACGTGGGCAGCAGTCAGGACTTTCCCATCATTTGAAATAAGCACTCCCGATCCCAGTCCGTCTACAATGGCCATGACCTGCCCAGGCGCGGGCGCGACATCGAGCCGCTTTGTCCTCACGGTAACGACCGATTGATTGACTCTGCGAAAAGCCTCGCGAAGCTGTTGAGCGCTTACCGTCATCGGCATCACCGCAAGCACCACCAAACCCATTAAGAGCCCAGAACGATTTTTTATTTCCATGGTCTATTGCCCTCCTAAATATCAGCACGCTCAATCCGCACTGTGAGTGGACCCCAGCGCAACAACCGTTCCGGCGTTGAAACCTGGCCCCCCAAACCAGCAGAAGCCATTTAGGAATTTTGGAACTCCTCGAACAAAACGCAGCTAAAAGTCGTGCGTTTGTTGTCCGTACTGGCTATCTGCGTTCGGCGTCTGTGCGTTTCTTTTATGGTCGGGGTCTTAGAGAATTCGTAGTTCCCCGGTGAATTTCGTGAAATTATGATTTTTCCGCGGGTTGATTGCAGCTTGGTAGTTTACTTTTGGCGGGCCTCGAAAGGTTGGGCGCCATTGCCGGCTTCCTGCTGAATCCAACGCTTGACCCAGGAAGGAAGATTTTCGAGCTTGATTTTCCGCGATTGAGCGATGCGGAGAAATTCCATCGCTTGGCGATCTACGAAGGTGACATTCATTAGATCAACTGTACATTTCTTCAATTTGTTACCATCCTGCACCAACGCTTTCTCAACCTCAGGAACATACTCACTCGTGAAATGGCCGCTAAGGCTCACCCTAACAATCTCGGGATTTTGGGCCTGCTGTGTAATCTTCAACATCTGCTTACAACTCCTCGGGTGGAATCAACGGGAGTGTTGGGCACGTCGCGTGCCACCGCAGTTTGCGATTCTGTTTTCCGAATCGGCCTTCGTCGCAGCAAGATTCTAGGCGCGACAAGAGGTTTGAAAAGAAAGCAGATGCGTCAGCCAAGAAACGGCGTCTGCTGATAGGTGATTCTTCATTTTCCGAAAAGAGTGACATGCGATTTTTCAATCGCCGAACACTGTGTCAAAGGTCCTGCGTTGCATCGCGACTTCGGACGTTCGGCTGAACGCAAGGCACTTAGATCCTCGATAGTAGAGCTATCACCCCGATGTTCAGGTTCGGCTTCCCCAACCAGAGCTGTCAGTAGCTGAGATTGAATGAGATTGTTTCGATAATAAATCCCGATGCGCGTTTGGGCTTTCGAAGTTTCTCTTTTCGGCTTCAGCCAGATGTAAAGATACTGCTGGCGTGTTTCAGCGTGGCAGGTATGGGACAACTCTTTGGGGCAGGAGCAAACCCAGCTAGCGCCTCTCAGGGGGAGGAAGAAGTTGCAGAAAGCTGAGCGACGGTGTGATTCTCGTTGGCCATTCGATCGGTGCCGCAATCCTCATCGACTACATGGCGGACGGGAATCTGGAACGGCGGCCCGATGGCATCTTCCTGATTGCGGCGCCCTTCATCGGTGACCGCGGCTGGCCGAGCGACGACCTGCGGCCGACGAAAGAGCTGGCCAGTCTGCTTCCTGACGAGGCGCCACGTTTTCTCTATCACGGCCGCGACGATGAGACCGTCCCGTTCTCTCACGTCGGCATGTTAGCGAAGGCGCTTCCGCATGCGACCGTCCGTCGCTTCAAGGGTCGCAACCATCAGCTGAACGACAACCTCTCAGAGCTCGCGCACGACATCAGGCGCTTGAGATGAAACCTGGGGCCGATACGGCTGCGCAGGAATTACGTGCTGGCGTCAAGTTCTTTGCAAAAAATGTTGCGTTGCAGTACTAGGTAGTGATATAAGGCGCGGCGATTCATACGGGTGTTTCTAATGTGTATCCGTTGAGACTCTTCCGCGTCTTAGCAAAGAACCATCTTCCTCACGAAAAGGAGTGTTCCCGTGCTCCAATGTCGCCATCCTTCTGTTCATGGGCTTGAGTTAGGAACGTCAGGCGCCGTTCCCCTTGTCCTATATACCAATACGCAAGCGAGGCTACGTGTTGATGGTATTACCGGGAAGGTTACCGTTTCCGGCAGCATCAATGCGAAGTACCAGGACGTTGCTGAACGGGTTCCCTCCTCTGAACAACTCTCTGTCGGTACAGCCGTAGTTCTCGATTCAACCAAGGCAAATCAGTCAAGTCATCTTCGATTAGCTACGACCTGCGCGTCGCCGGTGTCGTCAGTGAACAACCCGGAATCGCACTCGGTGAAAAGAGCGATGGCAAAGTCCTCGTCGCCACCACCGGCCGCGTGCGAGTGAAAGTTGATGCGACGAAGGAGTCCAATCCATGTCGGCGATCTATTAGTTACCAGCGATGTGCCCGGCATCGCCATGAAGAGTCAACCAGTCAATCTCAGCGGTATTGAAATTCACTGCTCCGGAGCCCTCATCGGCAAAGCGCTCGAGTCTTTGGGAAAAGGCAAGGGTGAGATTTTGGTCTTGTTGAGTTTGCAGTAATGCATGTCAGGAGGCAGAAAAATGAAGAGTCTGATAATTATCAAATCGGCTGTAACGGTTCCTACCGCATTTGCGTTTGGGGTAATCCTGCTATTGGCAAACACTCAAGCCACCCGCGCCCAATCGAGCCATTCTGTTTCGGTCACCAACGGTGCTTCGAATCAGGTCTACGAGATCATGAGGATCAGCCGAGACTCCGCGAACTGGAGCCAATCTGGTTATGAGATTACCGTTCGTAATACTTATTACAACGGCGGCGGCATCGTCAGGGCCTTTGTGGGCTACGGCTATCAAGACTCCGGCACCGTCACGATCCTGGAGGCCGCTGGGCAGAACCAGCCGAAAATCTTCTTAGGAAGTGAAGTCGTCGTTTCTGGAACGATCAAGTACGTCCCCGTAAACATTCAACTCCCGGCTTACCAGTATTTTTCGATCGAAATAAAATTCGGGACTACCGAAACGACTTCGATCTCGGGGGCAAGCCAGGTTCAGTTCACGGGAACGACCACGACTACCGGAGCAACTGGTGCCAATCACGACGGCTCAGTGAACTTCACGGGCAACGTAGGCATCGGCACGACGAATCCGGCTCAAAAGCTTCACGTCGCAGGTAATGTCCTGCTAAATCAAACTAACGCCTTAATCTTCGACCAAAACTATACTGTCCACGGAAACATCAGCGTGACATCGGACGGTGGCGACTCTATGCCGCGGCCCAGGTACGAAGGCTACTATGGACACAGATTCATCACCTGGGCTGGCGAAGTCATGCGCATTCAGCAGAATGGCAACGTCGGTATAGGCACGGCGAATCCCTACACAAAACTTCAAGTGGCCGGTGGCGACATCTCGCTTGACGCAGGCCAAGGCATCCGCAAGGCTGGTGACAATTGGATAATTGGTTATTCAACTGCCCTACCCGGGATCGCGATAGGCTCTGGCAGTCCCTCGGATCAAGTCACGATTACCTCAGGGGGTTACGAGCGCGTAAGGGTTCAGTCTAATGGTTTTGTCGGCATCGGTAAAACGAATCCATCCGCCGCGCTCGATGTTCAAGGAGACATCAAAGCTTCCGGGGTTATAGCGGCCAGATACCAGGACGTCGCTGAGTGGGTTCGCGCCTCAGAACAACTCTCAGCCGGCACGGTCGTAGTCCTCGAGTCAACCAAATCAAATCAGGTCACGTCGTCTTCGGTCAGCTATGACACGCGTGTCGCCGGAGTCGTCAGCGAACAGCCTGGCATCGCGCTCGGTGAAAGTGGTGAAGGCAAAGTCCTCGTCGCAACCACTGGCCGAGTGCGCGTGAAAGTCGACGCGACGAAAGGTCCAATCCACATAGGCGATCTATTAGTCACCAGCGACATCCCCGGTGTCGCGATGAAGAGCGAACCAATGGAAATCAACGGCCGCAAATTCCACCAGCCGGGAACATTAATCGGCAAAGCGCTCGAGCCTTTGGAAAAAGGCAAAGGCGAGATTTTGGTTCTGTTAAGTTTGCAGTAATCACGGAGGAGAACATGAAAAAACGAACTGCATACGGAAAACAATTATTTCTGGTTTTCCTGTTCTTGGTATTGGCAAATCACTCTCAGGCACAGCAATGGAACACAAACGGCAACAACATCAACAACGCGAACAGTGGGAATGTCGGCGTCGGCACAAATACACCTGCATATAAACTCGATGTGACGCCAAACTTTCGCCTAAACAACGACGGCACCGGCCATATCTTCAACTGGTACCCCGCGATCAACTCGTCTGGAACCAACTACTACAAGGCTCTTGATATTAACGGCTACCAGTTACCGATCGCGTCAGGTGCAATAGATTCAGGATATCGAATCGGCTTGGGAGTTCAGGGCTTCGTTAGCGATATGAACTTTGCCGGCACTCTCGCCTACCAGTTCGGGATTTGGGCTCGACACGGCAGTTACACCGCCACGTCGACTTCGCGAATTAATTATTCCTACGGCGTTTACATTGACTCACTCACAAACGGCGCGACCCAAATCGATCATCTCTGGGGTCTGTACCAGTCATCACCTGACGCGAAGAATTATTTTGCCGGCAACGTAGGCATTGGTACGGACAATCCTGGTTCTCCCCTCACGGTGTACTCAGGACAGGCGCAATCCATTCGCATGGTCGACAGTGCCAGCAGCTCTCCTTACATCGCCGGGTATTCTGCCGTCACTGGCGGCACGCGATACGGATTCCTGCAGTTCACTTCAGGCGGCTCAACCATTTCCGCTTCAACTGGGCCACTCCAGTTCTACGCCGGCAATGAGGCCTCGGAAAGGATGCGTATTAATTCGAATGGAAATGTCGGCATCGGGACCACGGCGCCGAACTACAAACTCGATGTTGCGGGAAGTGGAATCAGCCTGATCGGCGGCGGGGATGTGGGCGCCGCGGTGAACATCACTAACACGGGCAAAACTGCGACCGGTACGGCGAACTATTGGAACATCTACAACATGACCGGTGGCTATGGAAACAAGCTTTCGTTCTGGGCGTACGCCGCCACGAATGCCTGCGCCGGCGGTCTCTGTCAGGACACATTAGATATCTACGATAACGGTCTGGTCCATGTACCGTTCAATCTCGGCGTTGGCACGACCGATACAGGAAGTTACAAACTCAAGGTCAGCGGCAACACAAACGTCACCGGAAATCTGACTATAACCGCGAACGGGACTGGCACCGGCAATATCGTCGCTGATGGAACCATCAATGCCAAATATCAAGACGTCGCCGAATGGGTCCCCTCCTCTGAACAACTCTCAGCCGGCACGGTGGTAGTTCTCGATTCCACCAAATCAAATCAAGTCACTTCATCAAGTGTGAGCTACGACACGCGCGTCGCAGGTGTCGTCAGCGAACAACCCGGGATCGCCCTCGGTGAAAAGAGCGTCGGCAAAGTTCTGGTCGCCACCACCGGCCGCGTTCGGGTGAAGGTTGATGCCTCGAGAGGTCCGATTCACATCGGTGATCTTTTGGTCACCAGCGACGTGCCGGGATTCGCGATGAAATCTGAACCGATCAAGATCGCCGGACGAAAGATTCACGCACCCGGAACACTAATCGGCAAAGCGCTCGAGCCTTTGGAAAAAGGCAAAGGCGAAATTCTGGTGCTGTTAAGTCTTCAATAAACACGGAGAAGCATGATGAAAGTAAGAACGGAAAGTACATTTCAGGTAATTCGTTTAGTCGTTGTCACGCTTGCCTGTCTTGGCACTGCCCAGACATCGCGCGCGCAAACCGTGACCTTTGCTAAGGACGCAAGCGAGTCGGATGTGTCGGCCAGAACGGCGTCCTTACCACTGCCAAGAGCTGAGGCTCTAGCGGCAATTTCTGAGAACAATCACCTGATCCTGCTGCCCTGGTACAACCTGGGGCAGGCTGCTCAGGGACCGTGGGTTCCCGGCTACATGAAACTGGTTACGCCCATCGTGTCGACGGAAAGCAACATGTTCTCGATCAAGATCAAGGGATACCGATACGGCACCGGCGCCTCTCTGGAGATTCGTTGCGGCGGCTATGCCTACACCAGTGGCGGCTTAATTCAAAGTGATTGTTTTACTCAAGGCACGAGTGATCCAGTAGGAATCGGAGTGGACAGCACCACCAACAAGGTGATCATCACCATCGGTTCGGGTGGAGGACAGTGGTACTACGATCACTTCACGGCTGAGTACAGTGGCTGGATGGCGAAGGATCCGAACGACTTCAACTGGCAGTTTGTGTACAACCAATCGCCGCCGACTACCAATACCCATAAGGTCATCATCAACGACTCGGCCGGAACTATTACGACTACCGGCAACGTCGATGTTAGTGGAACGGCGTTGGCCCACGCTGGCTTTCGCGATACCGGCGCGACTATTTCCAGATTCGAAAACACCTTCAGTGCGTTACCGAGTGGAGCATCGGGACCCGGCGTCGAGATTGGTGTCGCCAGTGGCACTGATGGGCGAATCGGAGCGTACAACCGCACTGCTAACGCTTATATTCCCCTCCAATTTCAAAGTAGTGCCTTCTCGTTCTTAACAGGCAACCTTGGGGTCGGAACGACGAGTCCAGGCGCAAAAGTAAGTTTTGCGGACTTGGACGATGGCCGGAATACCGCAGACGGAATCACGTGGTACAACCCTTCCCCAACGGCATACGGCATCTACAGATCCGCCGGTTCGTGGTCCGCACCAAACTACCAACAATTGACGCTGGCTTGGCAAACGGGTCTGGTGCTTGATGGCGGGACGGCGTATGGAAGGAGCGGTACGGTCCTACAGCCTAATGGGGGAAACGTCGGCGTTGGCAAAACAAACCCCACCGTAGCACTTGATGTTGTTGGCAGCATCAACCTTACCGGTACAATCAACGCTAAATACCAGGACGTCGCCGAATGGGTTCCCGCCTCTGAACAACTCCCGGCCGGCACCGTCGTCGTTCTCGACTCAACCAAATCAAATCAAGTCACTTCATCATCAGTCAGCTATGACACGCGTGTAGCCGGAGTCGTCAGCGAACAACCGGGCATCGCGCTCGGTGAAAAGAGCAACGGCAAAGTTCTCGTTGCCACCACGGGACGAGTGCGCGTGAAAGTCGATGCGACGAAGGGCCCAATTCACGTCGGCGATTTATTAGTTACCAGCGATGTTTCGGGATTTGCGATGAAGAGCGAAGCAGTCAACCTCGGCGGTGTCCAATTTCATCGTCCCGGAACATTAATCGGCAAAGCGCTTGAGCCTTTGGAAAAAGGTAAGGGTGAGATTTTAGTTTTGTTGAGCTTGCAGTAACGGTTCAGAGAATTCGGTCGCAGCCTAATACTCGGCTGAGAAGGAGTCGTCATGCTTAACTCATCATTCGGAATCCGGCTTATCGATAAAACTGGCAGAGCTAAGGTGCTAATCAGAATCTGTTCAGCTCGAAGAATCATCAGCGTCGTAATGCTGATGGTTCTGCTAGCCGGGCCTCTGCCGGCCAATGTGGCGAGTGAGCTGGCGCTTCGAACCACGGCCAGGGCAAAAGACTATGCGCGAGCACTGACACCTGCAGCGTCTGAAATTTTCGCCCAGGGCCAGGGTCGCAAACGGGGCATGCCTTCCCTCCCTTCAAATATGCCCGGAGTGAAAGCCGGCCATCCGGCGAGCAAGCAAGAACGCCAAAACCGATTACAAAAAATTGAGATCAGCCCAGCCGGCGACGTCAGTATTGAACTCGGCGAGCAAGTGGTGCTTGCGGGAGTGCCATTGGATCAGGAAAACAACACCATCCACGGCTTGCGAGCCGAGTGGGAATCGAGCGACGCGCGCACCGTTTCAGTGAGCCCGGCTGGGGAAATAGTTGGGAAGAGGATCGGCAATGCAGTTATCACCGCAACTATTGGTAATAAGAAAGCGAAAGCAAAAGTAACAGTCGGACCGCGAAAGGCGCATCCCGGCTTCATAATGAATGGAAGTGAACTTGTTCCTCAAGCGAACCTGCTGGCTAAGCAGAAGTCCGGCGACGCAAGTCGTAGAAAGAGCCAACGGCGGTCTTTAAATGCTCATAATATTGGCCGGACCTTAACGCCCATGCCCGAACCCGGCGATCAGATTCCATCGCTCTTCTACCCAACCAATGCAGTTGGAGCCCCGCCAGGAAAAACCACCCCTGGCGCCGGAACCCCCGGCGCTGCTGGTGGCAGTACGGAGACTCCGGGGAGCGCCAATTTTACTTTTGGGGTGCCACTGGTAAGCCTGCCTGGACGCGGCCTCGATCTCAATCTCGGCATGGTTTACAACAGCCGGCTCTGGAACAAATCGACAACTACCAATAACAAGGTGCAGGGCACCTACAATATTAATGCAGACTGGCCGGCTCCTGGTTTTCGCATTGGCTTTGGTAGGTGGCAAAACGTATCCGCCGGTGAGGAAGGCCCTATCGTCAGCGGCGTGTTGATTGATGCCGATGGCACACGGCATCAGATGAAAGACACGAGCTCCAATCCCAGCCAGCCGAACTGTATATACAACTCAGTTGACGGTACTTACATTCAAGCCACGGCCAGCGGCGGATGTGGGGGCCAGGTAACCGTCTACTATCCTAATGGCACGCAAACTCTGTTTGGATACGCCGGCTCTCCCACTCGAATTACAGATCGCAATGGCAATTACATCCTAATCAGTTACGTCAGCGGAACCGGATTGATTTCTACTATCCAGGATACCCTGGGTAGGTACGTCACTTTCCATTACTCGAACTATGAGCTGGTTTCCATCACCGCGCCCGGCTTCAACGGAGGCGCAGACCGGCAGGTGGCCCGTTTCTATTATCAAGACTACAACCCACAGCAGAGCGGGCTATATCCGACACCCGCACAAGGCGTAGTAATTAGCGGCGCTCCCTCACGCGTTATTACGGATATTTATTTCCCCAGCAGCGTCGAGTCGGGCGACGCTCACCTCGGTTATCACTACGATTATTCCGCCTACGGGATGATCTATCAGATTAGGCAGTGCCGCGGTATGACGGTAAGCACGATCGATCCGGTAACGGCTGGAACAGTAACCAGCCTCGGCACAGTGGCGGCCACTACGACTTACGATTATCCGATCTACCCCAGTATTTTGACGGATGTTCCCAAATTCCATAATCGCACTGACGACTGGGCGGGCCGCACTTCGGCGGTGCCCGTTTGGCAGTTTTCGGTAAACGAAACCACCGGTGTGTCCACCGTCACAGCGCCTGATGGCACAGTGGCAGAAACGCACGCCAATGTTCATCATGGTTTCTGGGACGATGGATTGATTACCGACAACATTTTGAAGTTCGGCGGCGCCGAGCTTTCGCATACGGTGATGTACTGGGACCCGACCAGCGATAACCAGCCGCAACTGAGAGCGGTCAAGACAACCAATGACGCCGGCGAGACAAGAGGTACCTACTTTGATTATGGTGATTACAATAACGTGACGTCCGCGAGCGAGCGTGACATCACCTATGACACCACCATATCGACGACTGAACTGCGCCGCACTGAAACGATTTACGAAACCTCGTCGGCTTACACTGCGCGCGGATTGCTCCACTTGCCCAAGACTGTGAAAGTCTTAGCTCCCGGCAGCATCACGCCGTCGGCCCAAACGGACTATTACTACGACGAGAGTTCATTAGCATCTAACACTGGTCTCGATGATGACATGATGTATGCCGATCCGGGGACGACCTCCCGGGGAAACCTGACGCGCATACGCACCTATCCGAACACTTCAAATCTCAGCACCTACATCGATCACACCACGTCCTTCGACACCGCCGGAAACGCAGTCACGGCTCAGGTGGATTGTTGCCAGCAAAAGTCCATCGCCTATTCGGCCGACTACTTTTACGCGTATCCCACCTCGGTGACGAGCGGCAACGGACCGACGCGAACCACAACCAGCACCTATGACTTCAACACCGGCCTCACTGCCACAACCCGGGATGTTGAAAATAACGTGACTACATCTTTTTACTATAACTCCGACTCTTTAAGGCCTGAACACATCGCTTATCCAAACGGCGGCATCGTCCAATTCGGCTACAACGACAATCTGTTGCTAGACGCGGAAAACCAGGCACACTCCTTTACGCTGATGTCGACGAAGCTCGACACTTCAGGAGGAGGTCGCTGGATTGACAGTTATAGCTATTTCGACGGCCGGGGCGCGGTAACCAAAACCTTCGAAGATGCTGGTGGAAACGGCTGGTCAACACAGGACATTCAATATGATGTTATGTCGCGACCCGTCCAATCGAGTCACCCGTACTACAGCGCCGGCTACGATACAGCAACTACAAATCCCACCGGGCTCTGGACGGTTCAGACGTTCGATCGTCTCGGCCGGGTAACCCGCGTCGACATGCCGAGTGGCGACGCTTCGAACCCGACCTCGACCTATACCACCACTGAGTTCCACGGCATCTTCACTACGGTGACGGATCAAGCCGGCAAGCAGCGCCGGCAGAAAACCGATGGCCTCGGCAGAGTTATTCGGCTTGACGAACCGGATGACAGCGGCAGCATCGGGGACGAATCTTCGCCGACGCGGTACGCAACCTTTGAATATGACCTGCTCGGGAATCTGCTTCATACCACCCAGGGTTCACAGCAACGCTTTTTCAAATATGATTCTCTCTCCCGCCTAACTTTTGAGCGTCAGGTTGAGCAGGACGCTCCCTGGACCACCAGTGATTACGTGGCCAACAATAATCAGTGGTCGCGGAAGTTCATCTACAACTCAAACGGAAACGTCGTCGATACTTATGATGCCCGCCAGGTAAACACTCACGTTGTTTACGATGGACTGAATCGAGTCACGGACATTACTTACTCGGACGGTACGCCGGCGGCGCATTACTATTACGATTCCAACACGCCGAGCAGCCCTCCGTCTTTTGATCACGGGTACGCAGCCGGCCGTCTGACGGCCATGACCTACGGCTCGTCTACGGCCACCACCGGCAACTACTTCGGGTACGACGAAATGGGACAGGTGAAGGTCCAGGTGCAGCGCACAGGCTCCAACAACTATGTGATGAGCTATGGATACAACCTTGCCGGAATGCTAACCAGCCAGAGTTATCCCACCGGCCGCACCCTTACATACGATTACGACGACGCCGGCCGCCTGCAGAGTTTGAGTGATGCCAACAAGACCTACGCCAATCAATTCAGTTACGAGCCGCACGGTGGCTTGAAAGCTGAAACCTTCGGCAACGGCATGATCCACTCGGTGGCCTACAATCGCGCCTTACAACCGAGTGAGATCAAATTGCAACAGACGACCAACGGTCCTGAGCTGCAGCGGTTCAATTATTCGTACGGTACCGTAAATCAGAGTTCAGGAGTAGTCGACACTACCAAGAACAATGGCCAGATTGGCCGCCTCGATGGATATATCAACGGCGCCAAGCAGTGGGACCAACGCTATGTCTACGATTCAATGTCCCGACTGTCAATAGCAGCCGAATACCAGCAAGGCGATAACAATACCCGAACTTGGCAGACGCAATATGACTACGACCGCTTCGGTAACCGGATGCAATACCAGGGCAACTACAACGTGGCCTTTACTCAGGTGCAAGCGAGCGACTTCAACGCTGATCGCAACCGCTTTGTCGAGACTGGTAGCACTGCTACGACCTACGACGCCGCCGGCAATATCACCACCGATCGCAAATTTCGCGATCTGAATTACAGCTACGACGCCAACGGCCGGATGCTCGCTGCCGAGCACACCGATCATACGAATCACCAGGATTCAGTCTACGATTGCGGCGGCCAGCGCGTGCAAACCACGCTGGATGGCGCAACTCGATTGGTGGTTTACGACCTCTTTGGCGAGAACATAGTTGAATACATGAACGGCGTGCTCGAGCGCGAGAATATTTATCGCGGCGGACAGTTGCTGGCGATCTCAGAGCCTGGCACATCGGCTCCGACTGCAGCGCCTACGGAACTTGCAGCGGCGACCTACGACCCAAATGCCGGCATCAAACTGGCATGGTCGGCGAATGGCGCGAATAATTTCCGGATAGAGCGCAGAGATCCGGGGAACGGATATCATTACGTGGGCGTCAGCGGCACAACTAACTTCACTGACACCACCGCCCCGAGCGGCAGCGCCTATCTTTATAAGGTTTGCGCAGCCGACCAGAACGGAAACTGCACTTCGCACTTCAGCAATGTAACGCTGGCTACGGCGTACAGTTTTGAGGACGACCCTATCGTGACTACGGCTCAAAATCCGGCTAGTGCAACTCCGGTGCGGGCTCAGCACATTCTGCAGTTGCGCGCGGCAATCAACGCCCTGCGCAGCCTGGCCGTAATCGGCGACGCAAATTGGACTGGTCCCACGCCGGCCCCCGGGGGCACGATTTACGCAACCGACGTCACCCAAATGCGTGACAGATTGAATGAAGCGCTGGTGGCCCTCGGCATCGACAACGGTTCGTATTCCGAAGCGCTCGCCGGCGCCCCGAACGGAACTCTGATTCGCGGCATACACATTACCGAGTTGCGACAGAGAATTCTGGGGGGCAAGCGCACCTGCAAATCGATCGGACAATTCGTGGACGATTTTTACCAGGGATTTTTGGGCCATGCGCCGACTACAACGGAACGTAATGCGGCGATCGCAACCTTAAGTCAGGCACAGGCCAATGGTGATTCGCAACTCACCGCAGCGGCGCACAATATGGGATTGAATCTCTTCTCGACGGCCTACCCGAGCAGTAACAACAATCATCAATTCGTGATCGACGCATATGAAGGCTACCTGCAACGAGCCCCCGATTCCCCGGGCCTCAACTATTGGGAGGGACTGCTCAACCAGGGTTACTCTCGCACGACCATGCTCGACGCTTTTGCAGGTAGCGGCGAGTTTCAGGACAAATCAACGAGTCTCTGTATCGAAGGCTCAGGCGGCACCAGTACGCCCGGCGGAGTGCGTTACGTGATGTCGGACGTGCAGGGCTCAACCCGTGTCGTGATGAACAGCAATGGCAGCGGCACGAGCATCATCGTCGCCCGGCATGACTATCTGCCATTTGGCGAAGAGATCGGTTCCGGCATGGGCCTGCGAAATGAATCTCAAGGCTACGGCGTAACCGACACCAATCGCTGGAAGTATGCGATGACTCAACGGGATCCCAACGGTTTGGATCATACCGCGTGGCGGAAGTACGACAGTTTCGCCGGCAGGTGGACGAGTCCTGATCCTATAGAAGGCGGAAACGCATATGCGTATGCCAATAATGATCCGGTTAACTCGATCGACCCAAGCGGACTTTTCCCAAACATGTCCGGAGCCGAATACGGATGGAAAGATGTGATGAACGGCTTCTGGGGTTGGGGTGACTTAAATAATCGGCCGCATGGACATCCGACAGACCCTGACGCAGATCCGTGTCCGCCAGGACACCTTTGCGTTGATCAACGCTTACGCCAGTACGAGGGCGAAGCGTCCTGGTGGTGGGTGTACGCACACGACTTTGGGGTCATCGATCCGTTCGGGCCCCAGGGGACGCGTCCCAGGCGCGCGACGAATCCAAACTGTCTCAAATATGCTGTGAACGGGAGCCCCGGCGTGGGTGATCCGTTTAAGACTAACATCAACGATCCGAGCATGGCGGGACATATCGGCGCACACGCTCTGTCTCCGGTAGGAAAACCTGCGGAGGCGGTGACCTTAGCGCCGCTAGCGGGAAAAATCATCAAGACCAACGCCCAAGACTCACATCTGTTCTACATGGACGTTCGCCTGGCGAACGGGAATGTTGCGGTGTATTTTGATCTTCAATCAATCCGACAAAAGAGCGGTTCGTTAAAAGCGGGGGATGTGATCGGCACTGTTCGGCCAGGAAATATTGCCAACAAAGTTGGCTTGCATGTGACCATAGTTCTTGGCCAGTATTACAACGACTTCAATGCACATCGGAGCCAGTATACGCAAAATGGCCCAACGAAGTACTTTATCGACCCCCTCGGCAAAGATAGCCCCATAAACTGTCCCGGAGAAAAGTTAATAGAATGAGGTTAGTTGCAACAGCAGTGATGTGTCTGGCAACAGCACTCATCGTGGTTGTGCCGTTTTTTAACGGCACAACACTCCTCATATGCAGCGCTCAACCACGAACGGAGTCCGCCAGGAAGTTCGACGAATATGGCGATCTCATCCAGGATGATGAACGCGTACGCCTGAGTGCTTTTGCAGCCGGCTTGGCCGGAAACCGCGATGCGCGCGGTTATATCCTGGTCTATGGGGGAAGATTGGACCCTGTTGGCCGCGCGCGCAGGTACGCTTTACGTGCGAAGAACTTTCTAGTGGATACCGAAGGACTCACGAGCAACCGCATTGTGACGATTGACGGTGGACAACGAGAAAGCCTCACAGTCGAGTTATGGATCGTGCCCAGCAACGCAGAGCCGCCGATCCCGACCCCTACACTAGACCTGCGACCAGGACACGAAAATAAGGCATGGGAGTTCGACGAGTATCCCTACGATTACGAGTTCTCATGGAATAGCTTCGAGACTCCGTCAGTTCGGCTTGATGGGTTCGCGCAATGGCTGCGTTCCCATCCTACCAGCAAAGGGTACATCATCGTTTACGCCCTGAATCGGGATGACCGGCGCGGTGTCCAGGGTGATCGATTCGGAAAGGCGAAGCGAATTGCACTCGCGGAAAAGACTTATCTGACGAAGACCCAACACATCGATCCCAGAAGACTCGTAGCCGTGGACGCGGGCTACAGCAACGAAAGGACGGTCGAACTTTGGATTGTGCCAGGTGGCGCATCTCCACCGAGCATGCCAGGACGTCGCAGAACTGTGCCGAGAACTGATTGAGCTCGGCTTGGCTATCGATTCCGCAATTCTTGATCAAATTCACTAGTCCGCGTCGCTAAGCCTGATAGTCGCTAAGACCGGGGTCAGGCCTGCAATTCTGCAATTCCGACCGAGACCAAGCGCGAGAGATTGGGTAAGAGCTCATGTACCTCCGCCTCCCGCCAGGTGTTCGTTACCATCAATCAATTGTGAGAAAGTAGGTCACGGAGTGGTGGTTGGCGCGTTCGTTGTCACGACGGTGGTCGTCGTTTGGTACACATTTCAAGCTGGGGGACTTCTTCTTGCCTGGTAACGATGACACATCCGGATGAACCAACAGAATGGAATTCACTCTTCGAGCTACTTAGCCTCGATAGGGTTATTCCGTTCTACGGAGACATGGGTCTAAATCTGCCGCACCAGGGAGGTTTTGTGGAACTGATCCGGAGTTTGGTCGTTGAGGGCCACCAAAAGTTTGGCCCAAGCCGAACGCCGGACATGGAATTTGTCCACTATGTCTTCGATCGATTCCGAAGTTTTTGGGGGACGGAGTCTTGCGAAGCGTTCTATAAGTGGGCCATGACCGTTTTCTGTTGGGCTCCGTCAGATCAGGCTCAATGGTCAATTTGGGACGATATAATCCCACAGACGCCTGGTCACATGCCCTCCGGTCTACCGGTCGAGAAGTGGAATGCTGTTGCTCGCTTTCAGCAGGCGAAGGAGACTGGCGACGTAGAAGCAAAGGTCATCGCGCAGAAACGCAACCCGCTTACTGAGTGGGACGCGACGATGTATGCAAGATCCAATTATCGCGATAAGACTGATCGGGACGACGTGTTTGAAGAAGGCGTCGATCCTCTCGCGCCGATTCTCAGCACGATTCAAATTAACCGGATGCAGCTCGCTTGGGCAGCGTTCTGGAACAGTTTTTCGGACGATGAAAAAGACATTTTGTGGAAGTACGCCCAAAACAAATTCGACGAGTGGGAACTAATTGACGCGGTTCCGGGTGAGCTTGTGCACCCCGATTCTCTCTACCGACAACTATAAATTCGCTCCCGATGCGCTATCTCGAGATGGCTGGCCGTGCCATCAGGCCCAAGAGACCGAGGCTTTCGCTCTCACCTCTCCTGACCCCGCACAGGCCAACTTCGGCCGGCCGCTGGAACTCCTCGTAACCGAGACCGTCACGAAGCATGACGTAGCAGTTGATGAGTAGCTTCCGGGCCGCGGCAACCTTTGCTTTTGGGCGGCCGCTACGGCGGCTAACCTCTAAGTAGAACTTCCGTATCCGATGATCGCGAAATACCTGAGCTGCCTGGCCGAGCAGCTGCCGCGCGAGCCGTGAACCATGTTTGCTTATCTGCCCAATCCGTTTTGTCCATCCGGAGCTTTTCTCCAAAGGATCGAGTCCTACGAATGCGATCACTTCTTCCTCTCGTCTGAAGCGCCGAACTTCGCCCAACGTGTGGACGAGTGCCAGAGCGTTGATCACTCCGATGCCCGGATGCGTCATCAGCAGCCGGGCACGCTCGTCCGCTTCTGACAGCTGCTCGAGTCTCGACTCAAGAGCTTTCATCTGTGCGGTGATCCGAATGCGGATCAACAAGGCAGGGATCGAGCGACTGAAGCGAGCGTCTCATTAAGATGGGGCCAAGATGGGGGCCTTACGTGTCGACACGAAGCCAGCCGAAGCGATCCCTTGACGACCGCCATGCGCGTAAATACTGGTTCATATCGTTTGGTAAGACTACGTGGTACCTTCCGCAACGTTCTTAAAATCCGTTGACCGTAAGGTCGTGTGGGTTCGACTCCAACCCCCGGCACCAATCGAATCAATAATTTAGGAACCTCGCACTAATTCACGTTGAATTTGCGCTACGGAGAGAACTTCGGCGATTTCTTCTCATTTAACACCACTCATCTTTCCCTCATCGTTCCCTTCCCCGTTGAGAACAGCGATGCACAGCGATGATAGGGTCCTCTCGGCGACATCGTTTTGCAGCCTTTCAAGATCGCTATTGAGCATCGGCAATCAACACATCGGGTGTCGGTCGGCGATTAGCCAAACACAGCACGGCCGTCATTGCATCGCCGAGGCAGCGCATCGAGGTCGTCCGGTCAAACTCTTGACTCATCCAAATTACGGAACGTGAGTGCAAAATCTAGTTGACGGCAAGAATCATTGCGCGTAGACTGCGCGCGTTTTCTTGCTAACCACGCCAGGTTGAAAGGAGAACCCCTTGCTCCTCCATCATAGTATCCGTTTTCGGATCCGTTTCACTCGTTTTATTGCAATAGCTACGTGCCTGACGCTTGTGGTCGGTGCCCTTGCAACTTCGCGGCTGGTGCCCGCTGGAAATGCGCAAGGTCACGGTCAAGCTTCAAATGGAAATGGTAAGGCCCGCAAGGTGAAGGCGACGCCTCCAGACAAAGCGAAACCGAAGCTGACGCTGCCAAATCTTGATGAGATTCGCGGTCACCGCGAAAACCATCCGGAGATCAAACCCGCCGTCGAGTCTTTAGTGAGAAGCAAGCGGAAGCCGCTGCAGAAGTGGGATGGCCGGAAGGTTGGCGATCCGGGAACGACTTCACGTCCCCAGGCGAAAACTCAGCGAGGCACGGGACCATCGTCGCGCAGCGGTAATAGTGAGTCTGCTGATGCTCGATTCAATCACGCGCGCAGATCGGCGGCCGCCCCTCCTCCTTTGCCTGACGACAGCTTTGTGGTGAATTTTGTTGGTAACGCGCTGGGCCGCAGCATCAACGGCACCGAACAAGCTTACTGGGACGACATTCTGCGGTCCGCTTACTATCAGGGCCCCGACGCGGTCATGACGGCAGCGCGCGAGATGGGGCGGACAATTTTTCAGTCGAAGGAATACTACGAACGCGGCCGTTCCAACCACGATTACGTTTACGACCTGTACATGACGTACCTCATGCGGGATCCCTCGAATCCCGACGATGGCGGCTGGAATTTCTGGACGAGCATTTGCGACGCCTATGGTCGCGAAGCAGTACGTGCAGCCTTCGACGCGTGCGGAGACTTCAATACCTTAGTCGCTTCAATCACCCCAAACGGCGGCATCAGCAGTAATGTCGGATCCATCTCGAGTGCCCGCATCGATGCGTTCAACCAAAGTGGCGATCAGATTCAGGCGCGCGATGCTGAGTGGAGTCTACCGTTGCTCAGTTTGCCGGGCCGCGCCGGTCTCGATCTCGGGCTTGGGATTTCTTACTCATCGCTGGTGTGGACGAAATCGGGTCCATACCTCTATTTCGACGAAGACATCAGTCAAATCAGCCCCGGATTTCATCTTGGGTTTGCTTCGATTCAGGGACCCTACTTCGACGCCCTGACACATAAGAAGGCCTACATTCTGGTAAGTTCGGCAGGGCGCCGCGTCGAATTGCGGCAGGTAGGAGATGGCGTGTACGAAGCAGCCGATTCCTCACACCTGCAGATTGTTGAGGGCGGGCATGCCGCAGCCCAGGAAGTGAACTGGACGAATGTGTCGGGCGTGGCGGTCAACGGCCGGACCCTGGCAGCAACCTATGGATACTGGGCCGCCGGCGCTTCTTCGACGCAGATGATCTCGTCCGGGGATGGCTATGTCGAAACGACAATCGCCGAGACAAACACCTATCGAATGATCGGCCTGGGTAATAGTGACAACAACCAAAGCTATACGGACATCGACTTCGCCTGGTATCCGGCGGCCGATGGCACCCTCTACATCTATGAGAGTGGGGCATACGTCGGTTCGTTTGGACCTTACGCGCTGGGTGACGGACTTCGCGTGGCCATCGAAGGCGGCGCCGTGAAGTACCGGAAGAACGGGCAATTAATGTACACGAGCACTCACGGGCCCACTTACCCTTTGGCGGTCGACACCTCGTTCTACAATCCCGGCAGTACGCTCAACAATGTCGTGATTGCAAATGGCGGCGGCTGGACTTCGCCATCAGGAACGCTGCTCCTGACTTCAACTGACGGCACCAGGATTCAATACTCGTGCTACGCCAGCGACTGGCAGGCCACCCAGATACAGGATCGCAACGGAAATTATCTCTCGATCAATAACGACTGGCGCGGAGACATCCAAACCATTACCGATACGCTCGGCCGGGTCATCTATTTCAATAGCGACGGCAATGGCAATCTGACTTCGATCACTCAATACACAGGTGGTGGTTGGCACACCTGGGCCACGTTCGGCTGGACCGCGCCACTGAGCATGGGTGTCTCGACCATGAGCGGAGTTGTCGGCACTTATCACGGCGAATCTGTGCCCGTTCTGCGACAGGTCAACCTGATGGATGGCTCCTACTACACCTTTGAATATACGGGTGTGGGCCAGGTGAACATCATCCGGCGCTACGCCTCTGACAACAGTCAGCAATCGTACGTAGTTTACGACTACGACGGCGCCACTACTGACTGCCCGCGCATTTATCAAACGCGGGTTTGGGCCAGCGGCTGGAACGGCTCTCCGGGCGTGCCGGGGGAAGTCGCCACGCAATTCGACGTGGTCGGCGGCGGGGGGCATCGGATGATCACACCCGATGGCACCAGCTACATTGAATACTACGGTAGCGGTTGGCAAAGCGGCCTGGTCACTGATGCGCGGGTCTATGCGCCCGGACTGCAGAAACAATCCGTGACCAGCTACACGCAGGACTACACCGGCGTCAATTTTGAGACCAACCCGCGGGTAGCCGAAACGAACGTTTACGATGCGGTCGGCAATCGCCGGCGCACCACGATCGATTACACAGGATCTTTTGGTTTGCCTTACCAGGTGACGGAATACGACGCGAATGCGAGCAACGTACTTCGCTACACCCGGTCCGAATATGTCGAAGATGAGTATTATACGAGCCGGCGCGTTATTGGTTTGCTGTCTCGCCTAACGATCTACAACGCGGGCGGGGGTGTCGAGTCGCGCACGAGTTACGGCCATGACGCGGGTTCGATCAATCCCCAGGCGCAGTACGCAACGCAGCACAATTCCGCATACGACACCAATTACTATGCCCGCGGCAACGTGACTGAAGTGTTTCGGTGGGACGCAACCGATCCCGATAATCAATCGAAGCGTCTCACCACTGAGCTGACCTACGACGCGGCGGGAAATCTGTTGACGACCGCGGATCCACTGAATCATACAGCCACGCTGAATTACAGCGATTCGTTCTCGGACTCAACGAATCACAATGCTTATGCTTATCCGGGAATCGTGACTGACGCGGATAATAATTCATCTTACATGCAATACAACTTTGACTTCGGCCAGAAGACGCGGACTGAAGGCGCGGCGCCGGCCGGACAAAGCTATGGCGCTATTGCTTATTTCTACTACGACGGTGCTCGGCGACTCTACGAAATCTACAACGGCAACACCGGTGGTGCAACGTACTTCGGCTATGGTCCAAACTACACGCAGACGTGGGCCAGCATCAACAGCCTTTACGACAATTATTCATTTCGCTACATCGATGGCCTCGGACGCGAGACCGTGTCCTCTAGCTACCACCCCAGCACCGGCACCTACGGCACCCAGCTTACTTCCTACGACGTGATGGGTCGCGTGTCGCAGCAATCGAATCCTACGGAAATGTACGGCAACTGGAGTCCCAGCGCGGACGAAGCGGGCGGATGGGTTTACAAGTATCAAACGTACGACTGGAAGGGCCGCCCACTCGTTACTACCAATCAGGACGGCATCCAAAATTACGCGAGCTACAGCAGCTGCGGATGTGCGGGTAGTGAAATCGCTACGCTGACGGATGAAGTCGGGCGGCAGCAGAAAATCTATTCAGACGTGCTGGGTCGTCAGTCGAAGACCGAAGTGCTGAATTGGAATGGAAGTGTGTATTCAACACGCGCGGTCGCGTATAACGCGCGCGACCAAATAACTTCGGCGAGACAATATCAGGGGCCCGACTATAGCGGCGTCTATCAGGAAGAAACTGCGAGTTATGATGGATACGGCAGACTCGCCACACGGCAAGCCCCAATCCAAACCGCCGCCACCACGTACACCTATTATCCAAACGACAAGCCGCAGACGGTAACGGACGCCCGCGGCGTAACGACATCCTACAGCTACAACAATCGCGGGCTGATAACGGGAGTATCTTCCAGCGGTGGCGGCTACGCTGCGGTGTCGATGTCCTACGGTTACGATGCCGCCGGAAATCGCACCTCAATGTCCGACGACTCCGGATATCTAACCTATCAGTACGATTCTTTGTCGCGGCTGGTCGGTGAAACCAAGCAGTTCAGCGGCAGCGGTGTGCCTGCGGGCTCATACAGCTTGAGCTATGAATACAACCTGGCTGGAGAGCTGAAGGCGATTACCGATCCGACTGGCTCGCGCGTTGATTATTCTTTCGACTCAAATGGTCGTCTGACCTCCGTGAGCGGTTCCGGGGCGAACAGTGTTCCGACATACGCGTCGGGCTTTGCCTATCGGGCCTGGGGAGCAGTGAAGGATTTTGATCTTGGGAATGGGGTGCACCAGCACCTTAACTTTAACTACCGCCTACAAAATAGCTCGATGGCCTTGACCAACCTGGCTTCGGGCGGCTCGATGAGTTGGAGTTATGACTACTACGCTGACGGCAAGGTGCACACAGTTAGCGATAGTGCCGACCCGCGCTTCGATCGATATTTCGATTACGATCAGGCCGGCCGGATCGCGAATGCGTTTACCGGCAATGAAGCTCGTGGCGGTTCGACACCAGACGGACCTTTTAAGCAGACTTTTGATTATGACGTTTGGGAAAATACAACGTCGCGTGTTGGTCGCATCTGGACACAGCCGATCACTAACGGTGGTGCGAACTATTCAAACAATCGGCATCAATACTGGTTTTATGACAATCAGGGAAACGCTACGGCGACTTTCGATGCGAACTTTAGTTACGACGCTGCTGGTCGCAACAACTACTACAGTTCCAATGCGTACGTGAACGAAACGCCCATACTGCAGGTCGCGCAGAGCCTTGACGGCAATAGCGTTCCTGCCTCGAAGACCGAAACACGAATAGAAGACCCCAATGCTCCCGCCACTGTTACGAAGGTTTTTTATCTGCGCTCCACCGCACTGGGCGGCAAGGTCGTAGCAGAACTAAATGAAACCGGCTACAAGCGTAAAGGGTATATCTACGCAGGAGGTATGCAGATTGCCCAGCAGGACATCTGGAACCCAGGATATGGAAGTCAGGTAACCTGGAATACAACGAACCCCGTTACCGGCAGCACTTACCTGAGTGACACCGGCCCGTACGCCGTCCGACAAGAAATCGATCCGTTGGGAACTGACGTGACCTCTCCACCAGCTCAACTTAGCGTGGAAGAGCCTGCTTTCTACAACTCCAAGTTCGATCAAATGCCACTGGAGTACGAATGGGGACCCTCACAGGAAGCCTTGGACGCGATGGCTTGGTATGAAGATCAACTATATGCCGCTGAACACTATCAAGAAAATCTCGCCTTGACCGCGCATGCCAGCCAATTGTGGCAGAGTGGTGATCGCTCGGGTGCGGAAGCGATCATTGCCAACAATCCCAACATCGGCGTGCAGACTGTGGATGGCACGAACCGCTGGGGTCGAGATGCTGCTGATTTCCTCCGCGGTCTGGGAAATAATGTCGAAGTAGTAGAGCAGTTCGGCGGATCTGAGCGAAAATACAATCATGCACAGAAAACGCAAAGCGCCGAGGAGCAACGATTGGGTGACGCTCTGAAAGAACTGCAGGGCCGCCTTGAAGCAAACGGTGGGGACAATGGTTGTGCAGGTTTCTTTGGCGGATTAAAGAATGCGCAAAAGAGCCTGAAAGAGCTAATAAAGACTCACCGTTTTGGTCCGACTGGCGAGGGCGCCGCCGCTGAAGTTAGTCCAAAAGGTGTACTAACGATCGATCCGGATGGTCCTTTTATGGATAAAACCAACAAGGTTGACATACATGTAAGTCCGAGGGGAGAGTACATTACTCTTGGCAGCATCGAAGCAGCGGCGTTTTTCCTCGCACATGAACTCGGCCACAAGACGAACAAGCTGATCAACGACAGCAAGGCGATGACCGGGCCTATTCAAAAAGAAATAAGCTGGGCCAATAGCGGAACCATTAGACAAAAATGTTTTTCGGAAGCGAAAGTAAACCCGGCAAAGAAATGATCCCAGGGGCTGACAGTGTGTCATCTCAGCCGCGAAGCGTTGTCTCGTACGTAAGGAGGATGGAGTATGGTTTTACACGAACTAAACATGAGGAAGTTGTTTCCAGTGTTTATTATGTTGATAGGTTTCAGTGGCATGGCGAATGGTCAAACAAGGCTGGAGTCGGCTGAAGACAATCCGTTGCAAACTCGACCTAACGCGGAGGCCGATCTGCATCTTAGTATAAGAATTCTCAATACCACGTCGAGTACAGATCGGTACGTTAGTTTCGAAAACACCACATATGCTACCCGACTACACTTGACCCTCGAACTCAGTTTCACGAATGTCGGCAAACAGCCAATTCTGCTCTACAAAGAAACCAAAGTGGCTCCTGATTGGGCGATAAGTTTGACTGAGAAATCGGCTCTGGCCCAGAAATACGAAAGCCATATGACTAGCCATTACTTAGCCGATCAGGACTTCAGGAAGGCTGGGTGGCGCGATGACAAACCACAGCTTGATCAATTTCTTATCCTAAATCCCGGTCAGTCGAAGACTCTTCTCCGACCATACAGTTTTTCGCCATCAAATAAGAACGGCAAGAAATTGAAGAAGGGAAATTACTTCCTACAACTGTGGGTTCAGACTTGGTACTACTATGCCGATGCTAAGGTGTATCGGGAAAACTGGCGCGACGAGGGCTATCTGTGGTCTGAAGTATTGAAGCCGAAGCCGGTACTTTTCGAGGTTGAAGATCGCTGATTCGCAGAACTCTCACTGTTTTGGTTATTACTCAATCATCGTGCCGGGCACATTCAGCACAGTTTATTATCAACAATATGGGGGCCTTACGTGTTGATATGTAGCCAAATCCGTTGACCGTAAGGTCGTGTGGGTTCGACTCCCACCCTCGGCACCAATCATTTCAATAAATTACGGGCAAGCGCGAATCTCACTTTGACCACTCACCTGCCGCCAAGCGAACGGTTCAATCGAGCAGTGCGGGTGGGTTAGAAACCATCGGCCTAACCCAAAATTGTCAGTAAGCAATCACACGGATTGTAGCTCGCAATAACACAATTCACGTCGGCACAATCGCGCTTCGCATCGCAAACTGCACCAGTTCGGCGTTGTTCTTCAGCTGAAGTTGGTTCATCATTGTGTACTTGTGAAAGGCAACCGTCCGCGGGGCAAGGTGTAACAGGTGTGCCGCCTCCTTCATTGACCGCCCTTCCGCGAGGAGTTGGAGCACCTCTTTCTGACGCAGGGTCAACTCATCCAGAGTCTTGCGGCGCGTCGAATTACCAACGAGGGAATTACCGACCAGGGATCCAATCATGTCTTTGGTGATTAGCGGCGTTAGATAGGACCTCCCCAGCAGCACCTCGCGAATCGCATGGACCAGTTCCGATGCCGCGACATTCTTTACCAGGTAGCCCGACGCTCCCGAGCGGAATGCCTCAGCCACGAGAGCTGGATCATCGTTCACCGTCAGGAAAATCAACTTAATTTTGGGAAGGATCTGTTTGATCCGCTGGCAAGCGTTCAAACCGTTCATCACGGGCATTCCGATGTCCGACACAATCACATCCGGATTTAACGCAGGGGCTCCTTCAAGCAGTGCTTTCCCATCCGCGAAAGTGGCAACTACGTCAAAGTGTGGTTCAAGGATCAGCCTGAACGCATCCAACAGCAGATTATGATCATCTGCCAGAATGATTCGTGAACGTGGCATGTTACTTCTCCTTTGAAAAAATCAGGCAACTCGCGCCTGACGGACTTGAGCTTTAAAGATCGGAGCGCGACGGCGTCTTCCGCTGAGCGGGGCTTCAGACTCGCAGTGCCAGCTTTCGGTTTTGCTCTTCGCCACTGGTGGCAATAGATACTCTTATTTTCGTACCGCGCTCGTTTGAGAGTATTGAGATCTCTCCGCCCACTGACCTGAGTCGCTCTGTCATACCAATTAAGCCAAGACCACCCTTGGCTTTCGCCGAGTGCAAATCAAAGCCTTTACCCACATCGGATATGAACAAGCGAACGATCCCGTCAGTCGCGGAAAGGATCACCGCGGCTTCCTGCGAGCCACTATGTTTGATTACATTTCTGAGAGATTCCTGGACAATCCTATACAAACAAAGAGTGACTTCTTTTGAAAGGTGATGCGGGGAGCCCCGATCTCGAAAAGTAATCCGGATCTCATGGTGCCTGGCCATCTCTTCGCAAAGGCGTCTTACCGCATCAGGCAGTCCCAGCTGGTCCAACATCGAGGGATGGAGTTGATAGGCCACCTTTTGGATCGCGCTGGAGAGTTCATGGGCCCGCGCACGAACGTTTTGAATACTCATCCGAACATCCCTTTGTACTTCCGGAATTCGCTGCGCGATCTGGTCGAGTTCAACGGAGAGCAGGGCCAGCCTCTGATTCAGATCATCATGGAGTTCCAGAGCAATTCGCCTCCGCTCCTCTTCCTGGGCTGAGATTAGACGGCCGCTGAGATCGCGCAGCTTCGCTTCAGCCTCGCGTTTTGTGGTTATCTCTTCGATACTCAAGATCACTCGAAACCGATCCGATTCCGGCAGATCAAGGCGCGCGGCGTGGACGCCGAACCATCTCGTCTCACCGTGGTCCTGGCAATAGTATTCGCGCTGAAACACCGACAGCGTGCCGTTGAGAATCTCTCCGATGTCACCACTCAGGAGAAACTCCCGGTCGCGGGATAGGGTGTCCGGGCCATCCTCTCGTTTGAACCAGGTCAGTAGCCAGCGAAACCGGCCGCCGAAAAGTCGATCGCCTGGCGCGGGTGAACACCGGGACTTGCTCACAAACAGGATTTTCCCAGTTTCATCGAGCACCGCCACACGCGACGCACAGGTCTCGACCACCCTTTGTAGAAAAACGTCCGTGGCTGCAAGCGGGCCGGTTGGAGCTTTCGCGGATTCAAAAAAGTGAGAGGGCCGCTTCGCGCCCCGCTGCTGCGGGCGCATCCAACGCAACCTTTGCGGGTGGTTCGCTTGCCGTAGATTGACGGCCTGGCGGACGATTGAGTCGGGCTTAGTTAGTGGCATGGCTTCACCCAAAGTCTTCATTCTCGCGGAGAGCGGGATTCTGTTATCGCTTCAATCCCCGCGACATATTCCAGCAGTTGGAACTCGACGCCCTGCGGATAGCACAGAACGCTGACGGCTCCCATCAGGACGGAGCATTCCCTGGTTTGAAGATGATTGTCCCAGTCGGCTTGCGTCTCCCACTCTTCCACCAGCAGCGAGGAGTTCTCGTCTCCTACATCCATGTATAAGTGGGAGCTTACACATCCGCGCTCTCCTCTTACCTTACCAAGCAGGGGGAGAATTGTTTGAAACAGTTCGCTCTGATTTGCCGAGGTGACTTTCATCCTCGTCGTGGTAACAATCATCTGACGCTCTTTGTAGTCTCAGAAAGACGAGACGGTGAACAGGTATTTTCGGTTCGCAAGCGGAAGTGCAAAGACTGTGCACAAACATCTCCTCTTGTGAATGAGCCCGGCAAAACCCGCTGTTTTCAAGGGTTACACGAAGCTTATTAATGAATGTCCTGAGGAAGTAGCAAGGGTCTAGAGGCCACGGAGTTCGGTGGAGGCCACGGTAATCCGTGGCGAGAGTGGCTTCTCATGGCAGGGTTGCCGAGGCCAACAGATGGCTCTGCACGAAAAGTCGTTTGATGCGATCTTAAGACGACCTGGCTCTCTCTGCCGAAGCAACGGCCCGGCCCCGGTCATTCCGCTGGATGCCGAGCTTCGCCATCCGTGTACGCAGCGTACTGGGCTTTAGTCCCAGGAGCCTGGCCGCCCCTTTTTCACCCTCAATTATCCAGCCGGAGTGTTCGAGGATGCGAATGACATGTTGTCTTTCGATTTCCTCCAGCGTGAGCTTTGCGTCCGAATCGTGCTCTTCGCGCTTTTCGAGTTGATCTGCGAGCCGCAGCACCGATCCCTTACAGTTGATTACTGCTCGTTCAATTACATTCGCCAATTCCCGGATATTGCCGGGCCAGGTGTGCTCGTTCAGGGCCTCCAGCGTCGCCGGCGAGATTGACAGAATATTCTTGCCGATTTTGTCGGCAAACTTCCTGGTGAAATGCTGAACCAGATCGGGAATGTCGTCTCTGCGATTCCTTAAAGGCGGCACCGTGATCGGGAAGACATTCAGGCGATACCAGAGATCCTCGCGAAAGGCGCCCTGTTCGACCGCCGCCTTCAGGTTTTTATTCGTCGCGGCGATAATGCGCGCGTTTACTTTAATCGTCTTTGCGCTACCCAGGCGTTCAACTTCTCCTTCCTGTATTACTCGTAACAATTTGACCTGTAGTTCCAATGGCAGCTCGCCGATCTCGTCCAGGAAGATCGTAGCGTCGTTTGCAAGTTCAAAGCGTCCAATCTTGCGCGCGGTGGCCCCGGTAAAAGCCCCCTTCTCGTGCCCGAACAACTCACTCTCAATCAGTGATGCGGCCAGCGCGCCGCAATTGACTTTTACCAGAGGCTGATTCCGGCGCGTGCTCGCGCTGTGAATCGCTCGGGCCACCAGCTCTTTTCCAGTGCCGGTTTCTCCCATGATCAGGACTGTACTATCGGTCGGAGCGACTTGCTCGATCTTGTAGAGCACATATTTGGCCTCATCGCTGCGGCCGACGATTTCGTCAAAGTTGTGGACCAGTTTGATCTCTTCGCGCAGGTAGATATTTTCCTGTTCGAGCTTGTTCTTCAGAAGGCTCACTTCGTCGAGAGCTCGACGCAGAGATTCTTCGGCTTGCTTGCGATCGGCGACATCCTGAAGAGTGCCTCGCAACTTCCGGACCCGTCCGGTCGCGTCCTTGATGCTCTCACCGCGAGCGTAGGTCCACAACACTTTCCCGTCGCCGCGAATCGCCTGCAACTCGAGTTCATAAGGTTTTCCCGTCTCCATGCATTCCGCGACTGCGGAACTCAGTCGATCCCAGCTCTCAGGCGTGTAAAGCTCCCGATGCTCGCGATAGTTAGGCGCCGGCAATGAAGGATCGCGGCCCATAATGCGGAACAGCTCTTCCGACCAAACCACTGTGTCACCGTCCGGATCCCACTCCCAACTTCCAACCACGGCGATGCGTTGCGCTTCTTTAAGTTCCTCCCTTCGTTTACGCAAATCGTCTTCGGCGTGTTTGCGATCGGTAATATCGACGGAAACGCCGCGGAGACCGACGGTGGCCCCCGTTTCGTCGCAAATTGCCACCATGTACGTTTCGATCCAGAGTACCCTTCCGTCTTTTGTGACCCAGCGGAATTGACATACGCCGTCGGTGCCGCTGCGAATAACTGCTTCGCTTTCACGAATGGCCCTCTCGCGATCCTCTTCCGGCATCAGGCTCAAACCAAAACGTTGTGTGGATAACCATTGGTCAACGCTGTAACCCAACATCTTTTCAGCGTAAGAGCTGACAAAAGTTGTTTGGCGATTCACGGAGCCTGGCTCTAAACGCGACTCCCAAACTATGCCTTGTACATTGGCGACGATCTCTTCCAGACGACGATGCTCGGCTTCTGCCAGCGCTGAGAAACGGGTGCTTTCAGCCTGGGCCCGGTTACGCTTGGTGCGAATAATCAGCAGGTAAACGATCAGCATAGTCTGGAAAATAATCAGGGCGATGGCTCCGATGATGCGCCACTTATACAACTCCCAAACCGAGAACTCTTTGAAACTAACAATGCTGTCAGCCGGCAGTCTTGATTCGTTTATGCCCCATCGACGCACTTGCCGCCAATCAACCATCGTGACGCTGGGGATAACTTGCGGGGGGATATTCTGTGGGCTCTCGCCGGCGAGAAGGCGCAAGCCCATCTTTGCCGCTTCCGTACCTGCCGCTTCAAAACTAACCAGGCGTCCCCCGACAACTCCCAGACCCAGGAAAGTTTGAACCGTTCCATAAATTGGCGCGCGTGAGGAAGATACCAATTGAGGGAGTACTTCCGTGTTGATATGGGCTTTGCCCGTGTTATCCGAATTCAAGAAGAGATAAATGACGATCGACTTCTCCGGCAGAGCGGCCAGCCGCTCGGTCAGTTCTTCCAGTGTCAGGCCACTCAAATAATCGAAGGTTAACTTGCCTTCATAGGCGCGAAACTCCTTCTGCGCCTGCGCCAGCAGACTCTGGTCAATAGCCGCGCTGCCAGCCACCACCACGACCCTCTGCGTCTCAGGTTGAAGCGTCAGCGCGAGAGCCAGGGTGGGAGCTACTTCAATCTTCGTCGAAACGCCGGTCACATTTGATCCGAGTTGGAGATCTGCTACCCGACTTGGATCGGCGGCCAGGAAGACGATCGGAGAACCTGCGAAGATTTCGTTCTGATGGTTCAACAGGAATCTCAGCGCCGGCGGTGCGATCGCAAAGATCAGATCGAGATGAATACCTTCATATTTGCGTTTCAGCAACGCAACCAATTCAGCGTCGTACTTTCCGTTAGGAATGCGAAAGCTATCCGTGCCCTCGTCGTAAACTTGCACAGGAGATTTCCAATGTTCTTTGAGGGTTGAGCGAATGGCCCTATCGATCAGCACATTGCCCGGAATACTAAGGTCGTCTGAACTGAAGATCAGAATGTTCTTTTGCGGTTCGTCAGCGAAAGCAGTTGAGGAAAGCAGAAGGATGAGCAGACCGCACCCCAGAAGAACCCGGGGTGGTCGACCGGTCAGCAGGGGGAAAACAGAGATTGTTTGGCCGCAACCTTCCATCACAACATGGGTGCTCAAAAAACATAAGGCAACCTGAGCATGTGCGACAGAAGTCCAGCATGCGGCTCATGGTGCTTTGGTGCTTCAAATCAATGCCAGTGCAATTCAAGGAAGGCTCTGAATCTCGGGCACAGAGTCCCACCATAGAAGGCACTTTGTTCCTGTTGAAGCGGCCACGCCAAGGGGTTATCGTTGCCTGGTTGTCACTGGATGGGGGCGATCTTCGGGGAACCACAGCTATCACCAGACAGCGACGCTAAGCCGATAGAAGAACGGCGACGATTCTACACCGGCCCGTCTTAAGCGACAATACGTAGGTAGAAGTAGGTGCTGATGAAGTTTGGAATAAATGTCCGACAAACTTTAGTTTTGTCGTCAGGCTTCGACAAGCTAAGGCTTGTCGGACGTCAAACTGCATCACTACCGTAGAAGTACTCTACATGGCACATGGGCGTGTACCTGCCAAACCATTCTTGTTATGAGAGTTGCCTCGAAGAGGGGAGAGTCGGTCGAGGTGAAACAGACGGTACGCACGCCTCCGGCGTGCTTCTCATGGCCCCACGAAAAAGCACGCCAGAGGCGTGCGTTCCGCTCTCGCCCCTCCGCGGGCGGCAATAACTCTTGAACAGGTTAGAAGGCCTCTCCGATTCCGATTGACAGCGTATGCCCCGCGCGACCGACCGCCCAGTCGATGCGGTAATTGATGTGGTCTTTCTTATCGAGAGTAAATCTGAGACCGGCTCCGGCGGCCGGCAGGAATTGATCCAGGCGGAACTCGTTCCATCTTTTTTGCACCGAACCAACGCCGGCAAACGCCACGAAGCCCAGCCGCCTGCGCCATTCAACTCGGTATTCTGCCTGGGTTGCGAACATGCGCCGGTTCTGAAACTGCCCCGCCGTGTAACCGCGGATGTCGTTGTCAAAACCATAAAAGCACAAATCGTAGAAGGGCACGTTTTGATTTGCCGAACAGATCATTGCGCGATAGGCAAGCACCTGTTTTTCTTTCACGGTGCGAAAGCCGTTGTAGGCCACCTTGTAGGTCTGATATTGACGCTTACTGCCCCACGCTTGATCGAAGAAATTGCCGATGACGTCAACGAGAGTACCTTTGGTCGGATAAAACGTGCTGTCGCGACGATCGCGTTGCACATGAAAGTGAATGGCCGCGCTGTTCGCCTTCGCATCGAGCGTGGGAACTTCAAAACCGCCCGGCGTTTGCACATCTATGCGGGCGTAGAGCTTTTTGAACAGGAATCCCCCGCCAATGAAAATGTCTTTCCAGAAATTGCGCAGCAGCTCGCCGTAGACTATTGTGCCGCCTTGCCTCATGGGGACAGAGATCGCCGACTTTGCCGGTTGTCGTCCGATGCCGAAGAAATCATAGTTCACGCGGCCGTGTCCCAACACAAACGTCGTCTGGTATTTGTTCTCTTTGAAATACAGCCGGCCGCCAATGGCGCCGCCGCGTGAACCGTTGCGGGTAAATGCCGCCGCCAGGCCAACTGTGGAAGGTGGCGACAGTTTGTCTTCGGGGTTCATTTTGAAAACGTAAGCCACGACCAGTACCAGCCCCGATTCAACTGCCGGACTGAAGATTGGAATAGGCGCAATAACAAAACGCCCGCGCTTCTCTTTTTTTGTTGGCGAGGGTGCCGGCGAGCTGGCTGGGTCAGGTTTGGGGTTCGTTTGCTCTTCAACGTTTACGCCTGACCCCGCGGTTGGATTGCTCTTTTCGTCGGCCGGGCCAGGATTAACTACCTGACTCGAAGCGCTGATGAACGCGACTAAGATCACAACCAGCAGCAAAGTCAGTCGTCCAGTTCCCTGCGTGCCAACTAAGGTTCTGAGCATCGTATTCCACCCTGGATATTTTGCGGAGTCATGTCTCAAAGCTTAAGGACGCCCTCCAAAACCAACGACTCTCGGCTCTCTCAAAAGGCGGGCGATTGCCAGAAGCAGGTGCAGGACGCAAACCTCGGATCTTTTCTTCGCGCCAACCGGCCAAACGGACGTGATGCCGGCCCCGCTGTTTGCCTTCAAGACCGTGAACGCGCCCTGCGGCCCTGCACCCAACGCCCGGTGCACCATGACGGCCGGGCATCACTCGTCGGGGAGAGATAACTAGCGCAGCTGAACATCCACCAGCTTCCAGGGATTCTGATAGGTCTCCAGCTCCAGGTGGTTTTCTTTATTCATTTTGAGCTGAACCAGCGGGAATAGGGTGCCGGTGCTTTTCTTCTTGTCCGGAAAGATAATCAGTTCCACGCCCGATATGCTGTAGTCCATCGAGCGGCTATCGCTCCAGGCCTCGCCAAACGTAATGGGGCGATTGGTCACCAGGCGGTACTTGGTGCTTCCGTCCGGCTCCTTCCATTGCCTGACGTAAGACACGTCATAGCCCAGCGTTCCCGTAATCGACATCCGCCCCTTACTGTGCATTTTGTCCAGGGCGCGGGTGAGACCTTCGTTCCCTTTCTGCTGAAACGCTTCCATCAGACCCTGCTGGTCAGACGCCGGTGAGAATTCTTCAATGATGAGCGTAACGTTAAAGGTCCGGCCCATCTGTTGCTGCTCACCCATCGCCTGCGCCTGAATGTAAATTGATTTCGGCAGCTTCTGAGCGGAGGCGCTCGAGCTTGCCAGTAAGACAACGGTTACAGCGCTCAAGAGCGCAATCCACATACTCGACCTTGTTGGCATTTTCATTTTCTACACCTCCGTGGTTTTCGGAATCACCGGCCAGAAGTACTTTGCAAGTTTCAGGAATGGAGTTTATGGCGTTCGGGGCTTGGGCGTAACTGTCAGTATTGACAGAAAACGAATGAAAAAGGAGTAACCTGTAGCGTACTGAAGTCAGTACCGGGAGCGGTAGCGACCGGGTTCGTCATAGCGAAACACACCAAACCAACCCGGTCGCTACCGCTCCCGGTACTGACCTCGTTGCCCTCGCCCTGGATTTAACTCTGACGGCTGGTGCTTCGTTTCCCCGGTTGTCATTTCTTCTTCGTTTTCAAAAACAGGTTAACCGTCAGACCCAGAACGTTGACAGACTTTGGATTGCAAGTGGTGCAGTTCTTATGCAGGTAATACGCGTCCACCATCAGGTGCGTCTTGTAGGGGAACTGCGCTCCGAACGCGTATTGATTTTCGTTCCACAAATGATGGTTCCGGTCCCAAAACATCTCGCCTGAGGCGTAGGGTATCAAGCTGAAACGCCCGGCCCTAAAATGACGATCGATCGCTATCTTATTTCGATAGCGAAAATCATACGTTCCATCCACCGACCGAAATTCGATTCGATTGCGATCAGTTAGCAGCAGGCCGCCTCCCGGCGTGAAATGGCCTGTGCCTGCCAGCCCGAACCGATTCTCATTCTTTATCTTGCCGTTTTGCGAAGTGCGTAAATACTCATACCCGGCCGCAATCACCAGAACGTGCTGGTTCTCCTCGTCGTTGTCCCGCCGGCTGGGAATCAATAGCCGCCTCATGCGATAGCTGAGCTTGGCTCCCGTAATCCATTGGCGATAAGAATCGCCGGCCTCCAAACCCTGCGAGAGCTCTATACGCAACTTCGGGCGCAAGTCGTAATCGACTTTGAGTGCGGGCCAGACCTGAGGATCGGCATTCGGTGTCTGGGCCTCAACTGCCGCACCGCAAACCAGGATCAAACAGATCAAATTAATGAGTGTCTTGCGCCTGACGAATTTCATGGCTCCGCCTTTCTGAACCGAATGAACCTGATCACAATCTTGCTGTAACCGATCTCATAGATGAAAGGAAGGGCCATGACCACAGCGATCGTCCAGAGCGATCGTGTGTGGTGCGGCTGGCCGAGTATCTGCACAACCATGACGACGAGCGCACCGACGCAGGCCGCGGCCGCGACTGCGCTAATCCATCTCCGGCTGTGCGTTTGCCGGGCAAGTCTGACGTTGCCGGTATTCACCATTGCGAAAACAACGAGAAAGCCGGCACTCGCCGACGCTGAAATGGCATGCAAATCGATATAGCGAATGATCACGATTGAAGATCCCGCAATCATGAGCAGCGCCAAAGGATGTCGTCCCCACATCTCGTGGCGATATCTCTTCGGCATCTGTTTCTCCTCAGCCAGAATGCGAGGGAGTTTGGAAGCGCCATAAAAGTCCGAGTTTATGGCTGACGCCGTCGCCAGAATTGCGCCGATGACCAGCAGCACTCCTCCGAATTTTCCCATGAAAGTCTGCGCCGCAACCGCGACGGAACGATCCTGCGCCGCGGTGAGTTCGGCAAACGAAAGGTGCCCGATGACGACTACCACAATCAGAACGTAGAGCACGATCGCGAAAATGATGCTGCCGTAAAAAGCAAACGGCAGGGTCGTGGCCGGCTTGCGAATGTGACCCGAGGCGTTGGCAATCAACTCGAACCCTTCATAGCTGAGAAAGACGAGCATGCCGCTGCCGACGATCTCGAGAGGCGACGCCCAACCCGCCGGGCCAAGTCGCGACAAGCTGAGCGCCGGACTTAACAACCCGGCCACCACAAACAGTGAGAGGATGCCGAGCTTCCCGAAGTTAAAGACCACCGAGGACTTCTCGACGAGACTTGGTCCAACCAGGTTGACGATTGCCAACAGCACAATGATTGCCGGCGCCAGCAACTGTTGTCCGGCCGATCGCGATGACTCAGCCAAAAAACTGCTGGCGTAATTTGCGAACGCGCCGGCATAGAGGGCCATGATCATCACATAGCTCAGGACCAATAGAATGTTGAGGCTGCCGGCAAACAAACTGTTCGCAAACGCTCGATTCAGAAAGGTCACCGTGCCTCCCTCGCCCGGATAGGTTAACGAAAGCCGGACGTAGGAATAGGCGCTGAGCAGGGCCACAACTCCGCCCAACATGAATGAAAGGAAGGTGGCGCCGCGCGCCTGCGAGCCGGCCAGTCCCAGCGTCGCAAATATTCCGCCGCCGACAATGCCGCCGATCCCAATTGAGAAAGCGCCGGCCGGGCCAATATTGCGGCGTGATTCCCCCGGATGCGTGTTCTTGTGCGCTTTCTTAGGTTGCTTCATGGTGAACGACTAAACTTTCAGCCTGTCAGTCGGATCCACGCGATCGGGTAGTGGTACAGTCTGGAGTTCAAGCTCTGATTCAGACCTGGGCTTCAGCCCCGTCACCTCTCGCACAAATGAGTTGCAGATCCGGTTTACGGCAACAACATACTTGACGCATCACCCTGTTTTCAGTCCGCGGAGCGGACGTCAGCGTAAAGCCTGGGGCGTGAGCCCCAGGTCAAGTACCAAGAGATCAATTTGAACCCGCGAAGCGGGTGATAGCCGTAGCGCTTAACATTCGTAGAAATCATTCGGCTGCCGCCCGCTTCGCGGGCTTTGATCGCTTTTCCTAACCCGCTCCTGGGGCTGACGCCCCAGGCTTTATGCTGGCGTCCGCTCCGCGGACTCTCAGAATTAAGATCTTGAGGTGACCTGCAATGCAGCGACACCCGCTTAAAATGCAAACTGTGATGCGTCAAGTATGTTGCTGCCCTTTTAACGGTTTACTCATCACCTGGTCTGACTACATGTCATTGCCAGACCGACCTGCGTCTCGCATCCGAAGGAAACCGTTGAAACGGTACCCTTAGGCGGCGGGGTGAAGGATGAATACAAGACATCGGCCGCCAAGAAACATTCAGGCGCGGGGGTGCCACTTCTCCTCACATCTGGCTCTCTGCTTGAACCGAGTCATCGTCGTTCATCCCTCGCCCCACTGCCTCGCGATGAAGCAACGCAAAATCTTGTCGCGCTCAAGGTCCCGGCAGCTCCAAAGGTTTGGGAAACCACTGCGACTTAGGCACGAAGACCTTTTCGTGAGGCTGGCCCTCGAAATGCGGCGACATGATCTGCACGCCCTGCTCGTTGAAGGCATCCTGGATGTGCATGTGCAACTCAGAGAGAATGGGCACGCGATCTTCAGGTTCGTCCAGACTTACCACCAGCTCATACTCCACGTAAAAATCTGAAAGCGCTCTCTGCCAAACCCTGGGAGCGGGATCTTTGCGCAAACCGGCAGTTTGGTCGGCGGCGTGAAGCAACATGGCATGTACCTGCCGCCAGGGAGCATCGTAGCCGATGGTGATCGTAGTTCCGACGCCGGCCCCCGCATCGCCTGCATGTCGCGAGTAGTTCACCGTTTTTGTTCCCACCAGAACCGCATTGGGGATGGTGATCTCTTCGCGCTTGCGAGTGAGAATCTTGGTCGACAACATTCCCACTTCAGTCACCCGGCCCATGTCATCACCTACGCTGACGAACTCTCCGGGCCGCAAGGCCCGCGAGTAAATGACCACAAATCCGCTCATCACCTGATTGACCAGCCCCGCCGAACCGAGCGAAAGCATTAGGCCCACAAGCACACTGATGCCTTTGAAAGCGTCGGTGTTCGAGCCGGGAATGTAAGGATAGGCAACCGTGAGCCCGAAGATCCAAATCAACACCGTTACCAGGCGGCGCGTGGCGCGAGCTGAGTCCGGCTCAAGCCAGCGCAACTTCAACTCGCTATTTTCAACCCGGCGAAAAATGACGCCGAAAATTCGCGCCACGATCCGAGTGAACACGAAGATCACTAATACCGTGAATAATCCGGGGGTGGCATGTAAAAATCCGACACCCAGTCTTCCAAACAGCTCGAACAGGAATTTCCCGAGTTCCTGGCCCCACGGCTGAGTGTAGGGAAAGCTTAGCAGGACGAACGCGAGCCAAACATAAACCAGCGCAAGCGCTGCGCTCCAGATCAGCAGTCTGACGATTCCTCGCACCAGAGAGCGCAGCAGTGGTGCCGGATCTATCCCGCCGAGTTTGATCCGTTGCGTGTGAGCACTCGCCCTCCTGACCATCAACTCGTGCAATCGACGGCCGCCGAGCCCCAGCAGCCAGAGGCCGAGCAACGCAACAATGGTTGCCGCAATGGCCCAGCCGATGGCTTTGAGCAATACGGGCCAACGCCGTTGCTGCGCCCGAGCATCGAGAGCGATGCGCAACTGGGACGACGCCTGATCAGCGGCAGCCTTCAGCGTCTCTGATGATTCCCGGTCGAGATCCTCGGTGAGAAGGACCAGAATGAATCGGCCGTTAACGGTGATAATTGCGCCCGAGTAATCCCCACTTTTTACTTCAGTCGCGATGATGTCCCAATGGCCCTCCTCAGGTAGTGAGGCAATGCGCGCCGCGGCTATGGTGGCTCGTTCATCAGGGCTACGCTCATAGTAATAAGATCGAAAGATTGTGATTTGTCTGTTCCAAAAGACGACCCGTGCCGGTTCCCCCATCTTGCGCTCTACGTTTGATACGGCGTTAGGAGGAGCGGCGGTCGGCGACGGGGCCTGCGCCCACGCTTTGGCTGATAAGAGAATGAAGATTGTGACGACAAACGCGCCACGAAGGAATTTTGTCTTAAGACTCCGGCTCTGCCGCTCCCATTCGCGTAGCGGCGAAATATTTGTAGAACAACGGTGCATAGCGAAACCCGATTTTGGAGTGCGGCGACTCGTCGCCGCTTTTGCGTTAGCACAGACGCAAGCATTGAAATTGCCAGCCAGGCCAAAGCGGCGACGAGTCGCCGCACTCCAAATCAATTCACCTCTCTTACTGATGCTTCTTGTGGGGTTTGATAATCACGCTGAATTCAAACCCCAGTAACAAACCCGGGTTACGAGTATTGTCCGGCCGCTTAACAAAGCCGCCGGCTTCGATCGAGGCACTGAACGGTTGCTTGCCGATGTTGAATAATTGACACTCTGGTTCTTGGACCTGGGGCTCACGCCCGAGGCTTTATGCTGACGTCCGTTTCGCGGACTGAAACAAAATCGCTTCGCGAACCGACTTGACAATCCCATTCGCTCAAAGGACTCACCGTACTCGCTCTTCGCCCTCACTTCTGCGCCGGATAAATTGTTTTCCAATCCGTCTTCATGTCGACCACGGTCCAGCCCTTTTGCGTCGCTTCATCCAATCCCTTATCGAGTTTGCCGATGTGCGACGTGCGATCGTAGGCCCACTCGCGGCCGGCGTCGGTGTGATGAACGTAAAGACAGAAGCGCGCGCCGCTGCCGGCCGCGGTCCATTGCAGCATCTGCAAATCGCCGTCGGAATTGCCGAACGCCGCGATCGGCCGGCGGCCAATGTGTTGGTTGATGCCCACAGGTTTGCCGGGACCGTCGTCGATGAAATTGATCTCTGGCAGGCGCGTCAGCACGGGCGCGCTGCCGCTCGCATCGAACTTTGTCTTGATGCTGCTGCCGACGACTTGCTCCGGGGGAATGCCGTAAACCGTTTCGGTCCACGGCCGCATGAACTCGATGCCGCCACCGGAAACGATGAAGGTCTTGAAGCTGTTCGCGCGCAAGTAGGCGAGCAACTCGAGCATGGGCTGATAGACCATCTCGGTGTAAGGCCGCTTGGTAACCGGATGCTTTGCGGTCGCGATCCAATCCTTGACGATCTTTTCGAACTCCTCAGTGGTCGTCCCGGAGTGAGTGGCCATCACGATTTCAAGCATTGCCTTTTCACCGCCTGCGAGCGCGCCCTTTACATCACCTTTCAGCAACGAGGCAAACGGTTCCGTTGTCTTCCACTCGGGATGCTGCGGCGCCAGCACGCCGACACGGTGGAGCGAAAAGAGCAGTTGAAAATACATTGGCTGCTCGGCCCAAAGGGTGCCGTCATTATCGAAAGTCGCGATGCGCTCAGCCGGCGGCACAAAGTCGGGCGAATCGGCTTTGGTTACCTTGTTGACGAACGCCACGATGGCCTTTTTGGATGCGCCGTCATTCCAGGACGGGAGCGGATCGCGTTGCGCTTGTGTTAACTGGGCTGCACAGGAAACGAATAAGGTAATGATGGCCCCAAGTACAAACCTGCCGCGTGTGGCCTGTTCAGTTTTCATATATTGTTCCCTTCCCTGCGAAAGAGTTTTCTCCGTGAACATTCACCAAGCTGCGGAGCAGCGATTTGAGTTAAGCCCAGGGTGAGGCGTTGCGAGGGCATTCATATAGCTAACTCACCTCAGCGCAACCCGAAGGGTTGCCAGAAAGTAGCCGGTGGTCGGAGTCCGCGGAGACCACCGGAAAAAGTCATTAGTTATGATCGCACCCCGAAGGAGTCTGTCGGAGAAAGGCGTTTCTCTGTGCCTCTGTGAAAATCTCCGTGTCTCTGTGGTGAAATTACTCAAGAAAACACTCACCACAGAGGCACAGAGATCGCACAGAGGCACGGAGATCAATTCCGACAGACTCGAAGGGGTGCCAGACGTCAGGTCAACTAAAGATCTTTACAGCGAAGGATCTGGCACGCCTCCGGGGTGCGGCCCAATTAATATCGTATTCCCGGTGGTCTCCGCGGACTCCGACCACCGGCTACTTTCTTTGCAACCCTTCGGGTTGCTGACGTGAGTCAAATGCTATTTTCAATCTGACCTTGATCAGAGCTTTCTTCAGTTTGTCACTAATCGTCGAAAAGACTCATTGAAAACTCAACGACAGACTAAAGTCTGTGCCACAGTCTTCAGTTTGCTTTCTATCTGCTGCGCCGGTTTTTTTGAGACTCCCTGATGCGATAGGCTTCGTCGCGTTTCAATCCCAGCTCACGCGCCGCCTTTTTCAAGGCGGTTTTGGCATCAGCACCTTCGGCTTCCAAAGCGCGAATACGTTCCCCCAAGGTGGCGGCAACAGTAGTTGAATCCGGGACCGCGTGATCGGATTGCGCAGTTCCTATTATCAGAACCATCTCACCGCGCCCAACTTGTTGTCTGAATTTGTCTGCTAATTCGCGCAAAGGTCCTCTGAGAAACTCTTCATGGATCTTGGTCAGCTCACGGGCGATAACGGCCGGACGATCGCCGAGCACCTCGACTGCGTCACGCAGTGCCGCCGCGATTCGATGAGGAGCTTCGTAAAAGACGAGGGTTGCCGGACAGGCCCGCAACTCTTCCAGCTTCGCCCGGCGCGCGCTTGCTCGCGCCGGCAGAAAACCGGCAAACAGAACTTGATCTGAAGCGAGGCCGGAAGCAGCCAGGGCCGCTACGAAGGCGGTCGCTCCCGGGACCGGCACGATGGGAAGTCCCTTTGCGCCCGCCAGATTTACGATGCGAAATCCCGGATCGCTGATCAGAGGAGTTCCCGCGTCTGAAACCAGGGCAATGGATTTTCCTCCCTCCAGAAGTTTGCACAACTCTTCAGCGCGTTCCCGTTCGTTGTGTTCGTGATAACTAATTGTCTTTGTATCGATGCTGAAATGATTCAGCAGCTTGCGCGTGTAGCGTGTGTCTTCACACGCGATTAGATCAACTTCGCGCAAAACTCGCAGAGCTCGCTGGGTAATGTCTTCCAGATTTCCAATCGGAGTCGAAACGATGTAGAGCGTGCCGGGCATTCTGGCATTTTGACATTGAGTGTGGCCGGTACGCACGCCTCGGGCGTGCTCTTTCATGTAAAGCACGCCGGAGGCGTGCGTACCGACAAAAGGCCCCGCGCTGATGAAGAGCCGCGGGGCCGAATGTGGCGACAGCGTTAACTGGCGCGCTTTGTGAGTGCTGCTAGTAACGCAAGCTCATGCCATAGGCATCGGCAAGCAAGTGAAGATTTGACCTTAGGTCGGCCAAATCAGCATCGACGTTGGAGCTGCCGGTGCGCAGCCGCAGGTACCGATCGAGCTGGATACCCCGGTCAATTACGACGCGTGCTTCATCAACGCTATTGTTCAAAGCGTCCCCACGAAAGTTGCGTCGCAGGTTTCTCACTGCGTCTCGAAAATTCCGCACCTCCGCGATTGCACTCTCATCAACGTTGCGGACCCAAAACAGACCGCCGAGGACCCGGCGACTTCTTCCGGTGTTGAGATCGCTTTGCAGACGCACACTGGTACTGTCCAGACGATTAATCGCCTCGCGCACGTCACGCCGATCAGCACGATCGTAGCGATTATTGTTGCCATAGTTGCGTTGGTAAACGATTTGCGCCGACGCGGTCGCCGGGATCGCCAGCACTAGAAGAGCGATTGCCATCAAGATTCTTAATAACGTCGTGTTCCTCATTACTACCTCCCTCTGGTAAGAGTCTTTCCGAAAAACTCATTGATGCGATGAATGACAAGCAAGGGACGTGCGCCGGGCAATCGAATCGCCCGGGCATTGCAACAAACGCATTTAAGTCTTAACGGTTATGTAAGAAAGCAGGTAGGTTTCTTAAGATTGCGTGAACAAGGAAATGTGGCGGCGCAGAAATGAATCATTCAGAAGCGCCCGCTCGTCGTCTTTTAACACGAACCATTGCGGGGAATCTGTCTTACTTCTGAGCAGTACCAGTTCATCATTCATACGCGCGCGCCCGAGATGCTTGATGTTGGCACAGGCCAAACCATCACCGCGTACGATTCCATCGCGGGGTGCACGGGGCCAGCCGCTTTCAATGGTCAGCGTGCGCACGCCGCGACGAAAAGTCAGTTGGGTCCCTACCATCGTTGCCGGGCCTCGCCGAAAACGATGATTCTCGTGGCGTTCAATCTGAATTCCGGCGTTAAGGCGATTTGCGTCGGCAGCCAGAGCGGTGAACGTACCATTCAACCAATCGATCGCGGTGCGTCGTAACAGATCGTTTCGCAGGCGTAAATCCAGATACCTGGCGATATCTGCCCGGCCCGCGCTTTGGGCGCGTTGCGATGCCTCAGCCAGCGCCACCTCCCATGCTTCTTCGAGTTCGTTTATCAGCACGATCGAGTGCTCTTTTCTTTTGTTCCGGGGTTGATGTTATCATGGCCCACCCTTTTATCTCTCCAGAACTACGGGTGGATTCTGAGGCGTTTCCGCAACCATCTCCGAATGAAATTTACCTTCGCCCGTGGCCTTCTTGCGGCGACGTTGCTGGTAGTTTGCAGCACACTTTTTCTTTCTTTCGGACAAACAGCCCGGCCCGCACGCGCCGTGGCGGGTACAGCTAATAATCGTCCGCGTCTTGTCGTCCTGATTGTGGTCGATCAGTTTCGTTACGATTATTTGACGCGCTTTGGCGATCTGTTTACGTCTCGTGGCATCGGGCGACTCATGCGCGAAGGCGCCTCCTGGACTGAGGCCAACTACGATCATGTCCCGACATATACTGCTCCGGGTCACGCGACATTAATGACGGGCGCCTGGCCTGCAGAGACAGGCATTATCGGCAACGATTGGTTCGACCGGGAGAGCGAAAAGAAAGTTAGCTCGGTCACGGACGACACTACGATGATGCTGGGAGGCAGACCGGATCAGAAAGGAAAGAGCCCACGCCGCTTATTGTGCTCGACCGTCGGGGACGAGTTGCGCCTGACCGACAATGATCGATCGAAAGTAATCGGAATTTCCGCTAAGGATCGATCCGCGATCTTGCCGGCGGGCCGTCACGCTAACGCCGCTTACTGGTTCAATACCGACAACGGAAACATGGTTTCCAGCAACTATTATTTCAATGAAATGCCGCAGTGGGTGACGAGCTTTAACTCCAGCCGGATGGTCGACAAATGGTTGGGAGCGAGCTGGAATCGATTATTACCCTCCGAAGACGAGTACTTGAAACGGGCCGGCAAGGACGATGTGCCATGGGAGAACCTCGACAAGTCTTCGAACGATACGAACACTTTTCCGCACGTGGTCGCCGGTGGTGCAAAGTCGCCAGGCCGAACCTATTACCGGGCGCTCGATTACACGCCGTTCTCGAACGATTTGTTGGTGGCCTTCGCGAAAGAAGCCATCACGAATGAGCGCTTGGGCGCCGATGATGACACAGACGTCCTCACGGTCAGCTTCTCGGCCGATGACCACATCGGGCATCGCTTTGGTCCTTACAGCCAGGAAGCGATGGACATTAGTCTCCGCGTTGATCGACAGATCGCCTCCCTACTTGATTTCATTGACGCTCGAGTTGGATTAGCAAACACCATAGTTGTTTTCTCGGCTGATCATGGAGTGTCACCGGTGCCGGAGCATGCCGCCCTAATGAATCTCCCGGCGCGTCGTCCTTCGCGAGAGCAATTGCTGAAGATCGTGCAGGACGGGCTGCATGCACGCTACGCGCGCAAGGATCGGCCCGCTGATGATTACATTCGCACGTTTTCAAAGGAGGCCGGCCTGATTAACCTCAATTTCTACTTGAATCGCGCGGCGCTCTCGCGCGACGGAATCGATCTGGATGAATGTGAAAACGTTGTTGGTGAGGCGGCCATGCGCTTGCCGGGCGTTGCGCGTTACTTCACCCGGACTCAGCTGGAAAAATCTCCCCCACCGATGTCGGATGCCATGGCTCGCAGAGTTCACCACGGGTTTAACTCGCAACGTAGCGGTGATGTGATTGTGGTGATGGAACCGTATAATATTCTCTTTACTTTGCCGGACGATCCAAACGACTCGCGCCTGTCGACGACCCACGGTTCCGGTTACAGCTACGACACTCACGTGCCGCTGATTATTATGGGGAGAGATTTCGCGGCGGGAAAATATGCGCAGGCGGCGATGCCTGCCGACATCGCGACGAGTCTCGCTAAGGCGCTGAACATTCAAAGTCCAAGTTGTTCGGTAGGAAGAATCCTCCTGGAAGGATTTGTTCAGACGAATGGACGACCTCTTCGCTCGACCAGGTGACTTGATCTAAATGAAAGTAAGTTTTCTTAATCATCGCGCAATTGTCTTTGCAGTGTTGTTATCGCTGTTGTGGGTCGCCTTTGGTGCCAGCCCTCGCGCCGGCGCCCAGGCCCGCCGGATCCCGAAACGGGACGGTCACATCAATGACTTTGCTGGAGTGATCGAAGGGCCCGCAAAGCAAAGATTGGAAAAGGTGCTCGAGAGTGTTCAGGCAAAGACCGGTGTCGATTTTGTCCTGATCACGGTTAAGACGTCGGGCAACGAAGACCTTTACGATTATTCGGTGCGGGTGTCGAGTAGTTGGGACGTGGGGCCGGCGACCCGCCAGGATAGTGTGCTACTGGTCGTGGCTGCAGAGACTGCCAATTTTCTGACGCACGTAAGCAGGACCGCGCGCGCAAAGGTGCCTGAGCGTATCATCGGCGAAACCGGCAAGAGCTTGAAAGGACAGCTGGACACCGGCCTCGGGGCCGCACTGATAGCCGCGGTTAGAACTTTCGTCGATCAATTGGGAGCGAGCGACAATTTCAGTTTTGCGTCGTTGGATCAGCAAAGCGGCGAGACCCTGGCAGCCGCGCGCGAACGACCGCGAACAGTTCAAAGTCCGCCAGCCCAGCCCATCGCCCAGCCCGGCGAGAATCCGCAGCCGACACCTTCAGGGGTTCCCACGCCGAGCGAAACTGCGACGGCCACGCCTGAAACGAGTTCGACACCGCGACCGGCAGAAACTGCTGCGCCGGTTGAATCTTCGCCGTTACCTTCAGTCACGCCGGCCGAGAGTCCGGCGGCAAGCTCGACTCCTTCACCGGTGGAAACGGCTGCGGCGACGCCTGTCGAAGTTGTGACTCCGGGACCCCCGGGACCATCACCCAGCGCTTCTGCCGCGACGGTGGCCACGACTTCGCGCTCGACTAAACCGTCAGATAAGAGACCTTCAACTACTCCATCGAATCCGGAGGATGAAAAGGAAGAAGTCGAACTCACTCTGACCTTGCCTTTGGAGAAACGTCTCGAGGCTTTGAAGGCCTTCATTGCTGCGCATCCGAATTCAGTGGCGCTGCCGCGGGCGAAAGAATTGATCATCGTCGCTCACGCGTTGCTCGGCGAACAGAAGCTGCAAGCGAGGGACAACGAAGCCGGATTGCAACAGTTTCGGCTGGCCATCTCAGAAGCTCCGGCCGACATGCCCGATCGATTGTTCAACGAAGTCATTGCGCGCATCCCTTTCAATCTGTTCTTTCGCGGCCAGCGTGATGCGGCATTTGAAATGGCGCACCAGGCTGAAGGGCTGGCGAAACCGAAAGCGAAGCGTCTGCTCGCACTGGCAGAATTCTATCTGGCGGTTGAGAACGCCGACGAAGCTGCCCGCCTGGCCGAAGCCGCTTTGCAATTGGAACCTGATTCGGCGGCCGCGCATCAGGCGCTGGCAGCTTCCCGGCACATCGCGCTGCGCCTGGATGAAGCCGAAAGCGAATACGCGCGGGCATTGGCTATCGATCCGAAATCTCCGGCCGCGCGCATCGGCCTGGCTGATCTAAAACGCGCCGGTGGCAACGCGGAAGCCGCGCTCGCGCTTTATCGCGAACAGCTTCAGGCCGACAGCAAAAGCAGTCCGGCACGCGCGGGCATGATTCTGTCTTTGTTCGAATTGGGTAAGAAGGATGAAGCGGACACCGAGTTGAACGCCGCACTCCAGGACAAAGATCAATCACAAAACCTGGCCCTGTTGGTGGGCGCAGCCTATTGGTTTCTGGCGCACAACGACGTGACTCGCGGACTCGATCTGGCCCAGAAGGCAGTGGTGCGAGAGCCGCGCTATTCGTGGGCGCAAATTGCTCTGGCGCGAGCGGCGATCGCCGATAAACGGCCATTGCCGGCAGAGCGAGGTCTGCGTTATGCGCGCCTGTACAGCCGTTTCCCGACTCTCGATTACGAGTTGGCCAGCATGCTCGCGTCGATCGGTTTGTATGACGAAGCAATAGTTGAATTGAAGCGCTCATTCTCGATCAAAAACGGCGAGATAGAAACAAAATTGGCCGGCCGGACCGCGGCCCACGCGGCCACCTTCACTGAATTGCTGGCGCCGGAGCGACGCGCGGCAATTTTTCAGAAGACTGCGGCGGACACCGAAGCGAACGCGAACATATTGAAAGGGCTACTCGCGTTTGACGCAGCGTTGAATCAGTCTTCGTTGAGTGAAGATGACCTGATGGCCGTGGCCCGGCAGTTCATTAAAGGCGACGACCCGATGCGCACCTTTCGACACGTTTACGTCGCGGGCAGGTTCCTGAAAAAGGGTGTGGCCCTGGCGACCATCGTCGAACTGATGGATCAAGCCATGAGTGGCGTTGAGGTCGCCCTGAGTGTGCCGGGGGCAACCGTCGCTGCCCAGCCGGAAGAGTTGGGCGATGTCCGCGCCCGGGCGATTGCGCAAGGCGAAACGCCCGAAGTTCCGGACGCCCCGCGCACCGCTTTGTCGGGAATCCTGCGTGGTCGCATCGAAGACTACGCCGGCCTTGCTCTTTATAACCTGGACAAACCTGCGGAAGCGGTCACGCGTCTGCGACGAGCCGTCTCTGGCTCAACCGAAGGTACGCCAATTTGGCGTTCGGCGCTTTGGCATTTGGGAGCAGCGTTGGAAGCGACCGGAAAGAACGATCAGGCTCTGCTTTATTACATCAAGAGTTATGTTCATGGCCCACCCGATCCGGCCCGACGATCGATCATCGAAACTGTCTATAAGAAAGTGAATGGAACGCTCGATGGGCTCGACGACAAGATTGGCGCCGCGGCCGCTGCCACGAGCGCCACGCCGAGTCCGACGCCCTCGCCGAAGTAAGATGGATGGGAGCCGTTGAAGTCAGTACCATCCGCGTGAGCGGATGGAATAACCTGATCCCACCCGCTGACGCGGGTGGTACTGACTGTCTAACGTTCGGTCTTTTGTAACTCACTTCGAATCTGCATCCAGATTTCAAAGTATCGCCAGGCGGCGGGTGCGTCTGGTTCCTGGTGATGATCGGGTTTGAGGATTAGATCGCCGGTCGCGAGCAGGACTTTCTTCACTTCCGGATTCTGTTTCACTTTTTCCCACATCGCCGCGACGATCAATTGGTAATGCTCTCCGGGTTTCGCCGGCTTATATTCAAAGTGCCTGCCTTCAAAGCTGACCCAGGTGATGCCCATCTTCTTCATGTTGGCTTCGCCCAGGTCGCCCGCGCGCTTTGCTTCAAAGCTCACCATATTTGCGACCTGATCGCGCGTGTACTGCCATTCGACGCCGGGAGATCTCATGAACGGCAAGTCAGGACCCTCGGGGTACAACATCATTTGCCAGAAACCTTCGACGCTTGCGTAGCGCTTCGCGCGAAAGACAAAAGGCGTAGGAGCGAAATTCGACAGCAAACCAAGTTCGTTACGTTTGGAAAGAATTACTTCGCCGGGACCGGCTTCCTGCGGCAGGATTTCCCAGGCGGGTTTCTGCGGATCGTTTACGGGCGCGAACCAGTGCGCCGGATAACGCGGATCGCGGGCCGGCTGTTGGGCGGGGAGTGGGACAGAGATCACCAGCAGCGCCATTAGTGACCAAAGCGCGCGTGGCCTTTTCATTTTCGAAGAGTATTTGCCCGCGGATCCAAATTGAAAATTCTCCGTGCTCCTCTGTGCGATCTCTGTGTCTCCGTGGTGAGCATTTTCGAACAGACTTAACCACGGAGGCACACAGAGACTGCACAGAGAAAACACTGAGTTGGTCCGCCGCGCCTAATCAGCGTCGCCCGCGATCCCTCGATACAGTGCTGCGCCTAACGCGGCGCCTACAATCGGAGCGATCCAGAAGAGCCAGAGCTGCGTGATGGCCAGGCCGCCGGCGAAGATTGCCACGCCGGTGCTGCGGGCCGGATTCACCGAGGTGTTCGTCACCGGAATACTGATCAAGTGAATCAGCGTCAGGCACAATCCGATGGCAATCGGGGCAAAGCCCTGAGGCGCGCGCTTGTCGGTCGCACCCATGATGACGAAGAGGAAGATCATCGTCATCACCACTTCCGTAACGGCCGCGGCCAGCAAGGTGTAGCCACCCGGTGAATGCGCGGCATAACCGTTTGAAGCAAAGCCGGCATGCACGTCAAACCCGGTCTTGCCGCTGGCGATGACAAATAACACTCCGCCCGCAGCGATTGCGCCCAGCACCTGGGCCACAATATACGGAAGCAGATCCTTAACCGAAAAACGTCCGCCTACCAGCAGACCGACTGAGACAGCCGGATTCAAGTGACAGCCGGAGACGTGGCCGATGGCATAGGCCATCGTTAGTACAGTCAATCCAAAAGCGAGTGAGACACCCGCGAGACCGATGCCAACACTTGGGAAGGCAGCAGCCAGGACCGCACTGCCACAGCCGCCCAGGACAAGCCAGAACGTGCCGATGAATTCGGCGCCATACTTTTTCATTTTTCAGGAAGCTCCTTTGCCAGGGGGCTAAGTCGCGCCACACTTCTACAGGGAAACGGCGGGAAGCGCAAGGAAATTCTGGGCGGCGCAGAGTCCTGGTTTGGCTTTGCGAGGGGACTTAATTCACCTGGCGTTCGATTTAATGAATGGCAGTCACGATATGAAACGTGAGCCTGCAATAAGCGCCGTGACCATTCACTTAGCTGCTCCGCAGCAGGGTTCCGCCGCGCTAAGACCGCCGAACGCCAAAAAACCGCGCCTCAATTCGCGTAGTAGCCCGGACGGGCACGCGTCTTCAAATCCGGACGGTTGGCGATCTCGACTTTAACCGTGCGCCAGGTGCCGTCGCGTTGCGGTCGCGTCGAGGTATATCCCAGGCTATAAACTTTTCCGAGATCCAGGATCACCTGATCATAAATCCCGTTGAGATCGTCAATTTTCTTCGCTTTGTAATACAGGCCGCCACTCTCATCAGCCAACCGTTCCAACGTCCGCCGCGCATTGGCGTAGATCCCGCGCGAAAAGGAATCACCACCCTCGGTATCCAGGTAGATCGGAATGATGAGCGCATCGTTGTGCCTGACTGCTTCCAGCAAATCGCCAAAACTCGTACTCGAACCGCCGCCCCAACCCAACAACCTGTTATCAGCGCCATCGGTCATGAAAACCACGGCACGGCGACGCTCAGATGTCTTTGGTCCGATCACTTTATCGAGAGTGAACCTTAGCGCATCCCAAACATACGATGCACCGCTCCCTTCGATCTGTTGGGCCGCCTCGATCAGTTTGGTACGGTCACTTGTTAGCGGCGATAAGATCACCGGTATATCGGTAAAAGTGACAATCGCCAGACGATCGCCGGGTCGGGCGGCTTCGATGAAGTGTTGCGTCGTTTGTCGAATCAACTTGTGCTTTCCGGAGGTTGAGCCTGACAGGTCGAGCAACAGGACCAAATCGAACGGAACATCCGTGGCGGCAAAAAAACTGACCATCTGCGGTTTCCCATCTTCACTGACAACAAAGTCCTTTTGTTCCAGCGTGGCGACCTGCGTTTGTGATTTGCTGCTGAAAGCGCTGACGTGAAGACTAACGAGATTCGTTTCGACGCGCAGGACGTCGCCTTCGTCGACTTCCTGCGTTTGCAGCAATCCAGTCGAAGTCGTTTTGTCGATTGCGCGCTTCTCATTCGCAGAAAACAGGTTGGTAATTTCACCCGTCGCTTTTATCAGAGGCAAACGGTAATTCTGTTCCAGCGTGCGCTCGTAATCAGCCAGGGGCGGAAGTTGATACTGTTTGCGCCGGGCCTCGACCAGGGCTTCATTCTCGATGGGAAACATGACGATGAATCCGTCGCGAATGGTCGCCTGCGTTCCGAATAATTGTTTTAATCCAGCATTCAAGCGCAGGCGGTCGATGTAAAAGGCAAAATCCCGCAGCGAGATTTCTCCCTGCGAGGTGGCCGCGATGATTACCGGTAGCAGTGCGGCCTGCATCGTTGGGCTCGAGGTATTGCGTAGTAGAAAGAACGCCGCGGCTGCGCCATCGTCACCGACCAGCTTTCTGGTGGGCCAGCCAAACTCCTTCAGAATTTCACAGAGATTATCCGGACTCTTACTGCGCGATTCGCGCAAACGATCGAGAACGTTGTCGGGCTTGCGGTCGGAGATCGCGTCTTGCACGCGCTCATGATCTTTTTTCCACAATTTCAGGAGGTCGTCGTGCAACTTCTTATTGAAGGCTACATTCGGCGCCGATTTTATTTGCGCCTGCATTTTGGTGATCTCGTCTGAGCTAAGACAGTTGTCCTGGGCTCTTGTGGGCTGGACACACGCGAGTGCGGCGACGGCGATGAACAGGGCAGTGAGAAAATGTTTGGGCCGGCGATTCATTACTAATTCAAAAGCAATGTCCGGGAAATGCCCGTAGTCAGCACCAAAGGTGCGCAATGCAACAGCCTGGGGCAACGCCCCAGGGTAAACGTTCCGACATATCCCGGAGCGCTGAAGGCGCGAGATAGACTACGACCGTCAATGCAAACTCCGGAATTCCGCGCCTTCAGCGCTTTGACATCATTTCACTATCGACCTGGGCCGTTGGCCCAGGCTTTCACATCTCGCGCCTTTGGCGCTTACTGCTGTCTTGCCCTAATTCGTGCCGCGACGAGCCCCTTTGCCGGGCGGTAGTCGCACGTCCGGCTTAAGAGTATCCACAAACAGCTTCAGAATCCGTTTGTACTCATCAGCCCAACTTTCCTCGCGTTCAAAGCCGTGATCCTCGACCGGATAAGGAGCGACTTCCCAATTCTCTTTACGCAGCTCGATCAATTTCTCGACCAGTCGCACGGTGTCCTGGAAATTCACGTTGACGTCAACCATGCCGTGGCAAATCAGTAAGGCGCCCTTCAATCCATTCGCGAAATAGATCGGCGAACTGCGCTTGTAGGCTTCTGGATCGCTCTGCGGCAGATTCAGGATGTTGGACGTGTAACCATTGTTGTAGTGCGCCCAGTCCGTTACCGGGCGGAGAGCCGCGCCCGCAGCGAAGACATCCGGCTCCGTAAACATGGCCATCAGCGTAATAAAGCCACCGTAACTGCCGCCGTAAAGTCCGACTCGTTTCGGATCGACGCCGTGCTCCTTGACCAGGTAGTTCACCGCGTCGACGTGATCGGTTAGGTCCTTGCCACCCATGTGCCGATAGATCCCGGTGCGCCAATCGCGGCCATAGCCGGCACTGCCGCGATAATCAATGTCCAGTACCACGAAACCCTTCTCCATTAAGAGATGATGGAACATGTACTCGCGATAGTACGAGCTCCACCAACGATGCACATTTTGCAGATAGCCGGCGCCGTGCACGAAAAGAACCGCTGGTCCGCCGCCTTTCCAGTTAGCAGGTTTGTAAAGGCGTCCATAGACGGTGGCGCCGTCCCGCGCTTTAAAGTCAACGATCGGCGGACTGATCCAGTTATATGTGAAGAACTCCGGAATGGGCGACTCGTTACCTGAATGATTTCCACCAGCCTGTCCCCCCCGCCGGGCGCGGGCCTTATTGCTGACCTTAGGAAGAGTTCAGGCGGCAGGTGGCTAATCGAGAATATGTCGGCGAGCATCGTCTCATCGGGCGAAACATCTACCTGGTGGTTACCAATACTATTGGCAATCGAAATTCGCGCGCCGCCCTCGATCGACATGGAATACAGATTTCGGTCAAAGGGGCTGCCTTCACTCGAGGTGAAATAGAATTTGGTTTTGTCGTGCGAAAGCCGTACGTCGGAAACTTCAAATTGGCCGGAGGTCAATTGCGTTGGCTCGCCGCCAGTGATCGACACGGAATAAAGATGCGCCCAGCCGTCTCGCTCCGATTCGAAATAGACATGGGCGTTGTCCGGAAGCCATCCGAGCGTAAAAGCTCCCGGGCCGTCTACCCACGCGTCGTCATGAACCGTCGACAGAATTTTCGTTTTGCCGGTGGCCGCATCCAGCAACATCACCCAGCGATCCTTGTTGTCGGCGGAACGTCCCATCAGTACGGCATTCTTTCCATCGTCCGACCATTGGAGTTGTGAAAGTTGCACATCACGATCTTTTGGAGCCGGTGGTGTTTTGGCTTGCGACTCGACCCGGTCGCTGCCGCTCCCGGTACTGACCGTCGCGTTCATCTCGGTGCGCTGCGGCGGCGGGGTCGCCGGAAGTTTCTGGCCGTGATCGACGTTCTTTGTTTCACCGGTTTCGGTATCAATAATTACGAGGCGCGTTCGGTTCTGGGCGTCACCGACTTTACTGCGGCTAGGAATATCTTCGGTGTAGGCGGACTCAGTCACATAGTTCGGCACAATCGTGCTTTTGGCGCCGGTCGGGGTTTCGGAAATCGTGGCGACCACGTATTTGCCGTCCGGTGACAGGTTAAGACTGACGGCGTTCTGACCAGTGGGAATGCTGAAAGGTTTGCGCTTTTCACGCTCTTTGCGTTTCTTCTCCTGCTCTTCGCGCTGTTCGGCGCGCTCGCGGACCGCGTCGATCAACGCGCGTTCTTCCTTTTTCAGGTATTCCTGACTATCGGTGCCTTTTGGTGTGGAGCTGGCGGCTGGCGCGCCGCCGGTGCGAATGTCGGTTATTTGCTCGAGCGAACCACCGTCAAGCGACATCACATAGAGATTGCTCAGACGGGTGAAGTAGATCCGCTTCTGATCGAAAGTGAAGTGCGCATTTGTTTCAGCGTCAACCGTGCGAGTAATTTGCCGGCGCATGCCGCGCGCATGATCGTAGATGAAGATGTCGCCTTCATCGGTAAAGACAGTCATCGTCTTGTCTTTCGATAACTCACCGGTGGCCGGTGGCGCTTGCTTAGCTTCGTCCTCGGAGAGCCGTCGCAAACCGGAACCGTCGCGATTGACGACATAGAGGCTCGTCTCTTTCAGACGCGGTTCGTCCGCCTGTTTCCAGCGGAAATAGACTCGCTGGCTGTCCCGCGACCAATAGACTCCGGTGGGCGAGTACCCAACCAGGCGCGGCCCGCGCATGATGCTGTCGACTGTCAGCTCAAAGGGTTTGGCAGGCGGCGCCGATTGTTTCGATTGTTTCTGGGCGAAGGTAAATTGCGGCGCATAGAGTGAGGCCATGCAAAGGACGGCAATGATCAATCTGGAGAAGTTGGTCTTCATAGGTTTCGATTCCCGGATGCGGAATGATTAATTGATAGGCGACCGGACTGCCGCAAAAAAGCTCCAACTGAATTTGCATTTACTTCAGGCGATAAGAAGATCTTCCAGCTCGAAGGATGAAAAACGCGGTTCGACGAGCTACTGACGGAGGCACAAGTCTTGCTCATCACTTCGAAAACGCGTGGCTCACACTGCGAGCGAGCCATTCTATATGAAGGAGTGTGAGAGATGAAAAGAGTTAGATTGAATCGGGTGCTGATACTTGTCGCGGTATTCGGATCGGCGAACGTGTTTGCGTCAGCGCAAACCAGCGAGCAAACGATCAACGTCAAAATCGTCCCGTCCACTACGGTCGAGGAAAAGGTGGCGAATGAGACGAAGGAAAAAGATCTGCGCAAAGCCGCCGAAGAAAAGCGGGCCGCAGCAGAGGCGGCCAGAATCGCCGGGACCAGTCCCAAAGCCTTGCTGAGCCGGGCGCGGATCCTCTACATCTCTTCAAACACCGACTATTTCGAAACGGTGCAATTACAGAATGCGCTGCGCAAACGAAATGAAGTTGATGAGTGGCAGTTGGCCATGGTCGATGGCTGGGACCGGCGCAGTGTTGCGGACACCGAGATCGAAATTGACCGGCCGCTGTTTACCTGGACGTTTACTTACAAGATCACGAATCGCAGCACGGGAATTTTGCTGGCGACCGGTAAAGTCACCGCGTTTGACGGGAACGCCGCAGCACCGATGTTGGCTGAGCGGATCGTTGAAGAGATTCGCAAAGCACGTGGCGAGACGAAGAAATAGTTAGTGCTGAGGTCGGTACCGGGAGCGATAGCGACCGGGTCCTGATAGAGCGTCTTAGTTGAGCTGTTACCCGGTCGCTATCGCTCCCGTACTGACCTCAGTCCTTAGATGATCCGCTCACTCGTACCTGAGCGCCTCGATCGGATTCAGGCGTGCGGCCTTCCAGGCCGGCCACAAGCCGAACACTACTCCGAGTCCGACGGAAACGATAAAGCCGACCACCGGAGACCAGAGCGGAATGTAAGTTGGCATAATGGTTTTGATCAGGAGCGCGATGCCCGAACCAACCAGGATTCCCAAAAGGCCGCCGAGGCCCGTCAAGGTCGCTGCTTCAATCAGAAACTGCACGATGATGTCGCGTTTGCGCGCGCCAATCGCTTTGCGCACGCCTATTTCGCGCGTGCGCTCAGTCACGCTTACCAGCATGATGTTCATCACACCGATGCCGCCAATCAACAGGCCCACGCTGGATATCGCTACCATCAGGGCAAAGACGCCTCCGGTAATCGCCTGAAACTGGGTGATGAATTGATCGGAAGTTGAGATGCCGAAATTGTCCGAAGCGCCGAACGCTACTTTGCGGCGCCGGCGCAGAAGCTCCCGTACTTCCTCGACCGCTTCGTTCAAACGTCCGGGCTGGGCCTGAGCCAAGACGAAATTGTCTTTCACTTCAGGATAGATTTTTCGCAACGTGAGGTAAGGCATGTAAACAGCCTTGTTTTCGTTGTTGGGATCTTCTGAGCCGACGAGAAAAACGTCGCGCTCAGCCAGCACGCCAATCACCCGATAGGCGCGGCCGTTGATGGTTACATCCCGATCGAGTGCGTTCGCAAAAGGAAACAACGTGTTGGCTACGTCGCAACCAATCACGACGACGTTCGCATGTTTCGCGTTTTCTTCCTCATTGAAGTAACGGCCCTCGGCGATATTCGTCACACCCATTTTGAAATATGAGGGCGAAGCGCCCTGGACGGCGGCATTCGACATTTCAATCGATTGGTAGCGCACGTTGACGCGCTCAGTGAACGAGCCGCCGAAGAAATCCACCGGCGACATGAACGCGGCTGAATATGTCACCGACGGACACTCATTTTGGATCGCAATTGAGTCGTCGTAACTGAGCGGCTTGCGCATGCGCTCTTCCTGAGTCGGATTGAAATTGAAACCGGGATCGAAGCGATAGATGTAAATCGAATTTGTTCCGAACGATTCAATCTCTTTGGAAACCCTGGTGTCGATGCCTGAGACAAAGGCGGCGATCACAATTACGGTCATCGTGCCGATGACCACGCCCAGGATCGTCAGCAGCGAGCGGAGTTTGTGCTGCCGCAGGGTCTCCAGACCCATGCGCAGGTTTTCGAAGAGTTCGGATCTAAAAAGCTTCATGCGTCGACCACCGTTTGAAAAATATCGCAGGATTGAGGTCAGTACCGGGAGCGGTAGCGACCGGGTCCAGACAGATCAGATGGATTGATGTACCAGACCCGGTCGCTACCGCTCCCGGTACTGACCTCAGTTTTCCGTCCTTAAAGCCTCGATCGGATCCAGTCGCGCGGCGCGCCATGCCGGATACACACCGGAAACCAGGCCTACGCTGCCTGAAACGAAGATCGCGGTGGCCACGGCCAGCCACGGTAAAGCCGTCGGCACCGATGTGGTGACCGCCACCAGTTTTGCCAGCACCCACGCGATGCTGATACCAATCGCACCACCGAACAGCGACAACATCGTCGACTCAGCCAGGAACTGTTTCAGAATGTCGCCACGGCGGGCGCCGATGCTCTTGCGCAGGCCAATCTCCTTGGTGCGCTCGCTCACGCTCACCAGCATGATGTTCATGATTACGATCCCGCCTACGACCAGCGAAATGGAGGTCACGCCGATGGCCGCCACCTGGATCGTGCCGAAGATTTTGTCACGCAGTTCGTTAATCGCGTTGGGCGTGATGATGCCAAAATTATCTTTCTCGTTCGGTCCCAAACGGTGCCGGGTGCGCATTACCACGCGCGCCTCATCGATCGCATCCTGGTAAGACTCGGCGCTGGTAGAGATGACGCTGACGTTAAGCGATCGCCGCGATCCGTAAAGCGCCAGAAACGTCGAGAGCGGGATCGCCACGTACTTGTCGCGTGATTGGCCAAAGACGGAGCCCAGCGGCTGGCCCACCCCAATAACCTGAAACGCGCGCCCATCGATATGAATGGTCTGATCGAGCGGATCGGATCGTTCGAACAGTTTCTCAGCTATATCCGAACCGATGAAGCAAACGTTGCGGCGGTTATCGTCCTCGCCCTTGCTGAAATAACGTCCGGTGTCGGCTTGCAGGCGATCGACGTCGGCAATGTTCGCGGTCGTAGCATTGATTAGAGTTCGCGAAAGTTTGGTCCCGCCGTATTTGATTTCACCCAGAGTGCCCGCTTTCGCGCCCACTTCGTGAATCGCGCCTCCGCGCGCGCGCAAGGCCGCGACATCTTCCAGGGTGATGTCTTTGTTTCGCCGGCGAGCAGTGTTGAGCGCCTCAACGCTGGAAAAATCCTCGATCGAAAACTTTCTGACAGCAAATGCGTTGGTGCCGATGTCAGCGATCTTTTCGTCGACATAGGCATTAAAGCCTTCGACCAGAGACACAACCACAATCACGGTTGCGACCCCAAATATTACGCCGAGCAAAGTCAGAAACGACCGGAGCTTATGGCCAAGGATCGCCGCGAGGGCCAGTTTAATTGCTTCCAGAAAAGGCATTTCAACACCCGCGAGTGGGAAACCTTAATTCATTCTTACGCATGAGCGGAATTGAAGTTTCAGGCCTTGCGGGCTGGCCAAAGCCCCGTTGAAAAGCCTGAAGGGGGGCTTAGTTTTCGCCGCGGAGCGGCGGCCTGAAGGTGGCTATAGCGGCGGCAAAACCTGCTTGTTTTCATTAACCTGATTTGTGTTGGGGTCAGTGAGATCGTAAGGCGTTTTCGTCTTGACGGGTAGTCGACCTTTTCCCCCCTCTCAATTGAGCACTGAAACACCCGGCGGTTGATTAGCACTTGAAGTGGACTGCGCAGAGACTGTGACAGCCAAGGACAGAATGGCTCCAGGAATCAAGAGGCGGTACGCTCGGATGTCTCGCGCAACCTTCAGTTTGAAATTGGCGGAACACATCGCGACTTTTGCATCGACCGTTATTATTTCCAATTGCGAACGTTTTCGCAGCCAATGCTGCGGGCGCTCGGCGACGCTTCCCAAAACGATCCATCCTCATACTTAATGCAATCAATCGTAATCCCCTCTTCGAAAGGTGAGCTCTTGCCGTTCAGCACATCAGCGTTGACAACCTTGGGCGGCGAAGACAAACGTTTGAACTGAAGCGTCCTTTTTTGGTTGTGGCCAATCTTGACCGAACTGATGTTTTGGTGCCGTTTTAACTCGTTATGCGTAACCGGATCTCTAAACACGTAATTCCAAAGCATCGCTTTGATCGGTTTTTTATCGCGGTTGATAACGGTCGCTGAATAAACATACCAGTTCTGAATTGTAGCTTTTTGTTGAATTACCGGCGTCGGATCCTTAGGCCGGTTTTCGGGGAAGGCCAGCGGTGGGCTGTCTGGTATGAGTGAAGGAGGAGGGGGTGAATTCACGACAATTTGCAGCCAGTTGCACGAAACAATTTCTACAGCCGGAGGCCCGGCGGAGTTTGTCGCTTGCTGTGAAAAGGCAGTACCGCAGACGAACAAGCTCGCGCCGAGCAAAAAAAGCCTGGGTATTCGCATCAGGGATCCGTTTCGATCAGGAACGCCGGCCTAAAGCTTGCCGGCCTTCATGTCGGCGACGCGCTGCTCAAAAGCTGCCGTATTGGCCTTGTCGGCCTTGCCTTTCGCGATCGCCAAATCGGCGACCTTCAGAGCCTCTTCCTTCTTGCCGGCGGCCCAGAGGAAATTCGCTTTGGATCGGAGATTCGGGAAGGTCTCTTTGACCTTAATCGACTGGTCGACGAACTTCAGTGCCTCGTCCCAGTTTTTTAGGTTGGCGTAAGTACCTGCGACCTGAAGCGGAAGCACTTCATTGGTCGGGTTGGCCGCGATCAGTGCTTCTGCCTTCGCGCGCCACAGCGAGATCACATCCTTTATTTCCACCGTGAACGGCACCCGGAGTTTCTCCCAGCGGATGTTGACCGTGGCGGAATTTTCGGTGACCGGATCAAAACTAAACATCAACCATTCCTGATTATCGGCCACTGACTGGGGCTTCGTTTTGACGCGCAGCACATCTTTCTTGCTGTCATAATTAAAACTGCCCCACTGTCCGGCATCGCTATTGAAGATGAGGGTCCATTCGTCTTTGCCCGGCACAGTATGCAAACTGTAGGTGCCGGCTTTTAGTGGTTGCCCGTTGATTAAGACATCGTCAGTGATAACGAACACCGTCGCGTCGTTCGCGCCAACGCGCCAAACGTGGTTGTAAGGAACAATCGGTTCACCGGGCTTACGCTCGTTCTGATTGTCGAGCGTCGCTTCGCCTTTAGCGCGCGACTCCATCGTAGCCGGAGCCTCGGCGAAAATTGTCCGGCCCTTAACCGGCGGGCGGCTGTAGGTGATGGTGATGTCGGTGACCCCGATGGTTTGCATCACGCTGGCCTTCTGGCTGGGTCGAATCGGCTTGATTGCCAGCGGCGGTTGTTGCGCAGGCACATAAGTCGCCGCGCAAATCGCCGTTAGCAGAATTGCAAAAGTGAAAAGCGAAAGTCGTTTAAGCGAAATCATGGTGGCACTCCTTAGGGTCTTTGGATTTGGCGCGCATTATGTACCGCCACGGTTGCTGACGGCAAGATACCGGGAGTCAGTGTGCGGAAGAGTTTACAACGTTTTACAAATTGCCGGGACTACAGAGAAGCACAGCGGTTCACCAGGTCTCGGAAAGCACCAGTAGCAAAGCCGCTGGGCGCAAGCAATTTGCACTCGGATTGATTCCGCAGTAAAAGTTCTTCTGAAAGGATTTGCAGATCTGCGAGCATCACGCAGCACTACCGATGCACTCCCGCGAACGCTCAGGGGATTCGTCTGACAATGCAACTCACCGACGTTACTATTGGTCCCAATGTCGGCTTCCTGGCTGTCTTGAATCTTTTGGGTGCAGCGCAGGGAGTGCTTCTGGCTTTGGCTTTGTTAACTACGAAGGCTGGGCGCCAGACGGCTAATCGCCTATTGGCCGCCCTGACGCTGACGATCGCCATAGCCGTCAGTGGCGCGGTCTTACTTACGTCGAACTATGTTTTTGCGTTCCCGCATCTAAGCAGACTACACCACCCCTTTGTTTTTTTGGCGGCGCCTCTTTTGTTTCTCTACATTCGTGAACTGACGGCACGCGAGCGGAAGTTTACAAGGAAGGATTTCCTTCACTTCATTCCCTTCGTGGCCTGCCTGGTCTATTTGCTTCCTTATTATCTCCAGAGCAGCACACAGAAGATCCAGATCCTCGTATCTGAGTTTCTTCAGCAGTCTTTCGGACCGTGGTACTACATTCGATCGGCGCTGCTTATCACTCAGGTGTTGGTATATCTGATCTTAGTTGTCTTGATCATCATCCAGTATTCGCGAAAGTCACTTGAGCGAGACTCAGCTCGCGACAGAGCAGTCTTATTTGAGGTCCGGTTCTTTGTGATTGCGACGGCGGTCCTTTGGGTGGCTGCGGTGCTTCGGTATGCAATCCCAACGACGCCCAACCTGCTGGTTCCTCTGGGCGCGTCCGTGCTGATCTATGGGATGGGGTATTTGAAATTGAGAAGACCCGAACCCGACAACGATGGAAAGGACGATCAGCCAGCCAGGAAGTATGAGAAGTCAACGCTAACACCCGAAAGATCTGAAAGGTACCTCGACAAGCTCGTCAACTTCATGGAAAAGGAGAAACCTTTTACTGACGGCGATCTCACCATTCAGAAGCTGGCTGAGAAATTATCCATTCCGGCGAACCATCTCTCGCAAACCATTAATGAGCGGTTGGGTCAGACCTTCTCTGACTTCGTCAATTCCTATCGCGTTGAAGCCGCCAAACGGAAACTACTCGACCCGGCGTGCAGACATTTGTCCGTACTCGGGATTGCCGAGGAGGTTGGCTTTAATTCAAAATCCTCCTTTAACTCCGTCTTCAAGAAGCATACCAACATGACGCCATCCGAATTTCGAAATCAAAATAACGGCGCCAGTCAGTACCGGGAGCGGTAGCGACCGGGTTGTTGTCCTGCAAACACGACCCCCGCACGGCTGAGACCCGGTCGCTACCGCTCCCGGTACTGACCTCATCACTCAACTCCAGACTGAATGCGTCCAGATTTAGGAATCTGGCCGTCCACTTCCGCATAAACGGACTATTTTTCAGGGAGAACACCGTCTTAGTAGTCGAGTTACACGTTCGCTTTGTTCACGATTTCTCTCCGGCCATGGCGAGCCGTCTGTAACCAAATCGATACACAACGGGAGAAACCTTGAATGTCAAAACTAGTAATCGCAACTTTCCTGATCGCTGCCAGTGCTTCTGTCTTGAACGCACAGACCCCTGTCGCGCAACCGAAGAATGAATTTTTCGCGGGATACTCGTTCCACAGCGCGGACATCAACACGCTGACGGTCGATCCGCACCGAATTGCGCAGAATGGCGTGAACCTCGAGTACACGCGAAACCTCACTCGACATATCGGCCTGACGGGCGATGCCTCTGCGCACTTTCACCGGGAGACCCGCAGTACGGGCGTAGGCACGTTCAGCAGCCGGCGGGATCAATATTTCCTGCTTGGTGGAATACAACTGAGAGCCGGTAACGATGAACGAATGCGTCCGTTCGCTCATGCTTTATTCGGGGCTTCGCTTTTCAGAGGATTTACTTCCGACCTTCGACCTGCGAACAACGTTTACACGTTCGACGATGCGACTTCATTCGCCATGGCATTAGGCGGCGGCCTGGACCTTCGCGTGAGCAAGAGAATTGATGTGCGACTGATCCAGTTTGACTACACGCCGACGTTTTTCGGTTCTGGACGGCAAAACAATTTCCGGGTATCAGCCGGCATTGTCTTTAAACGGTGATCCCGCTTTGCTTCGAAAGTCTTTCTCATTCACAACGGGCTTTAGCCCGGTGGTCAGCGCGGGCCGAAATCCCAGGGAACCGTTTCAACGGTTTCCCGGCGGGTGTGTGTCGCCGACTCGGTCGTGCTCAACGACATTTCGCGAAATCCGAAGAAGAGTAAACCGTCAAAACGGTTCTGCTGCTTTCTTCATACGAGGTGGGACCGGGCTGAAGCCAGGTCTGAATGAGAGGGGAACCAAACTTTGAGGCAAAGTGGCGGTGACGCGACGTGCCATCACGCGGATCGCCACGACGAAGTTTCTCCCCTGACCTGAATAACAGAAAGTGACTGCCATGAAAAGATCTATTCTGATTCTGCTTTTTTCCCTTGTGACGATCTCGGCGCAAGTCCCATCGTCACAGACACGTCCGCGTCGCGCGGGCGAGACGAGTCCTTCGCCTTCACCTTCCTCAGGGGAGAAGCCGGATGACGTAAGTGTCGAGTCATTGCGCCCGCAGCAAACAGTTGTCAGCAGTGGAGTCGGCCAGGATCTGGATGTCGTGCGCATTGACACAAACCTGGTCACGGTTCCGGTAAGCGTCGTCGATCGCGATGGTCGCTACATTCCCGATTTGCAGCAGGAGGATTTTCAGATCGCTGAAGATGGCGTCGAGCAGGTGATTGCCTACTTTGGTACGGTTGAAAAGCCTTTCACGGTTGTCCTGCTGATCGATACCAGCGCGTCTACCTGGTCAAAACTGGGAGAAATAAAAGACGCCGCGGCAGTCTTTGTGGAACAGTTACGACCTGACGATCAGGTCATGGTCGTCTCATTCGGTATGGGTGTAAAGGTTCAATGTGAAGCGACGAATGATCGACGGAAAATCCGGAAGGCCATCCAAGCCACCGGCAAAGGTCTCAGCACGCACCTCTACGACGCGATGGAAAACGTCATGAAGAAACATCTTGGACGAATCCAGGGACGCAAAGCATTAGTCGTGTTTACCGACGGAGTTGACGCCACCAGCAACCATGCGACTTACGAGACCACGGTGCACACCGCCGAAGAGTTGGACGCACTGATTTATCCGATCCTCTACGACACCTATGATCCTTCAATTGATACTGGCGGTGCGACCCCGACGGGGTCCGATTCGCGCGTTATTTCGATTCTGAAAAAGATACCGCTGCCGCTGCCGATACCGACGATTGGGAGTGGCGGCAACAGTGGAGGTGGCGCCGGGTCGAGCCGCGCAGACTATGATCGCGGCGAGCGCTATTTGCACGAACTCGCAGACCTGACGGGCGGGCGAGTCTACGAGGCGAGCAGAGATCTACGGTATCTGCGCGACGCGTTCAGTAAAATTGCTGATGAATTGGGACGGCAGTACAGCATAGGCTACTACCCGAAGCGAAAGGGAGCGCCGGGCGAGCGGCGACAAATCAAAGTGCGGGTCAGCCGGCCTGACTTAGCCGTGCGGGCTCGCGATAAATACATCTACAAAGGCCCGGCAGATCCAGCCCCGAAATCTGCGATTACAGAAGAGAATAAACAAACGCAGTCTCCGCCGGTATTACAAAAGAAACCCTTTGTTGGCGATAGCCGGAAGAACCCGTGGTGAAAGGCGAGAACGTTAATGCTGGGAGCGCGGATGTCCCCGTCCGCTGCTTTCGTTCGCGCTGCGCGCTCATTGCGGACGGGCCGTCCGCGTTCCCAGCGCTTCCCATCTTCGATCGATCGATTTGAAATCTGCCTGCGCGACGGGGCGACTTACCTCATGCCGGCTTTGACTTCGGCCAGAAGTTTTTCCAGGCGCGCGGTATCAACGCCGTCAGCTTTACCGCGCGCGACGGCCTTCTCCCCCGCCGCAATTGCTTCCGGCTTCTTCCCCATACTGAAAAGCAAACTGGCCCTGGCGCGCAGGTTCTGAAACGTCTCTTTCACTTTGATCGACTTGTCGATCCAGGGCAGCGCGTCCTCGAGCTTGTCATCGTTAACGTAAGCGTTCGCGACGTTCAGCGGTAGTTGCCAGTCGGACGGATTCGCGGCCATCGCTGCGTCGATCTTCGAACGCACCAGCGAGTCCTGGTTCGGCACTTCGACAGTGAAGGGCACTGCCGCCTTCTCCCATCTCAGCACCACCCGAGCTGTGTTGGCGCCGATCGCCGGAATTTCGTAAGACAACACTTCCTGCGATTCGCTCTTCCAAACTGGTTTGGTCTTAACCCGCAATGCGTCCTGCCTGGCGTCATAACGAAAGCTACCGAATTGATCGGCAGTCTTGTTGAAGATCACAGTCCATTCTTCTTTGCCGGGGATCATGTGCAGACTGTAAGTGCCCGCGGCCAGCTTCTGCCCGTTTACCAGAACGTCGTCGGACACGGTGAACTTCGTCGCTTCGTTGGCGCCGGCGCGCCATACGTGACCATTGGGCGCCAGCGGAATGTCTTTGCCCGACCCGGTGGTGCCATCGAGAGTGCCTTCGGGGGCCTCAGCGACGGGACCGACTCTCTTCTCTTTAATCAGCTCCGCAACCTTTGCCGGCGAGATGTCTCCCCAGACGGTGCGCCCTTTCACAGACGGGCGGTGATAAGTGATTGAGATGTCAGTGATCCCGATCGTTTGCGATACCGCCGCCCACGGGCTGGCCTGGGGCAGACGCACCAGGGATGGTTGTTGCGCAAAGGCCAGCGACGCGGCGCACGCGGCGATGAAGATAGAAATCACCGGGACCGAAACCCGTTTGTGTGAATTCATTTTGAACCTCCTTACTGCCGAAATGTGGCGCGCATTATAACGCCGCGTAGCTGGTGAGCAAGGAGGCCGGAGCGTAAATGTTCGGCGCGCACGCCTCAGGCGTGCTGGAGGGAACCCATCAAATCAAAAGGCACGCCAGAGGCGTGCGTACCAGCTACATCTTTCCGGCTTTCAGATCGGCCAGGAACTTTTCGAAGCGGGCTGTATCAGCGCCCTCGGCTTTGCCGCGCGCGACGGCCTGGTCTCCAACCGTAATTGCTTCCGGCTTCTTGCCCATGCTGAAGAGCAGGTTGGCCTTGGTGCGCAGGTTCTGAAATGTCTCTTTGATCTTGATGGACTTGTCTACCCAGATCAACCCCTCCTCGAGGTGGTCATCATTGAAATAAGCACTAGCCACGGCCATCGGCACCTGCCAGTCGGTGGGATTGGCCGCAACCACGGCATCGATCTTCGAGCGGACCAGCGTGTCCTGATTGGGCACTTCGACAGTGAACGGTACGGCCGCTTTTTCCCATCGCAGGGTCACCTGAGCGGAGTTCGCCGCCGTCGCAGCAATCTCGTAGGAAAGCTGCTCCTGGGCATCGCTCTTCCATACCGGTTTCGCCTTAACGCGCAGCGCGTCCTGCTTGGCGTCATAACGGAAACTGCCCCATTGATCGGCAGTCTTGTTGAAGATGACGGTGAATTCATCCTTGCCGGGAATCATGTGCAAGCTGTAAGCACCGGCGGCGAGCTTCTGTCCGTTAACGAGTACGTCATCGGACACGGTGAACTTCGTCGCCTCGTTAGCACCGGCGCGCCACACGTGACCGTTGGGTGCCAGGGGATAATCTTTGCCCGAACCTGGCCCACCATCGACGGTGCCTTCGCCCGCAGCGCCGTCGACGACCTTCTTCGCCTTGATGAGCTCCGCGACCTTGTCGGCTGAGATGTCTCCCCAGGCGGTGCGTCCTTTCAAGGACGGGCGGTGATAGGTGATCGAGATGTCCGTGACACCGATAGTCTGCGTTACTGCCGCTGAAGGACTGGCTTGCGGCAGGCGCACCTTGGGCGGTTGCTGCGCAAAGGCGAGCGACGCTGCGCACGCGTTGATGAAGAGTGAAATTATCAGGAACGAAACTCGTTTAGTAGAAGTCATTTTTGTATCTCCTTACTGCGGAATGTGGCGCGCATTATAACGCCGCGCAGTTCGCGCACAAGGAGGCGAGGAAGTGAATTTACAACTTTTTACAAACCGGAAAGAGAACGTAACGATGGGCTGAGTCGGAACGCGTTTTGAGCTTACCGGGCAGACATTTGCTTGACCCTTAGGGCAACTTCGGAAAGAATTCCGTGAGATTGTTTAGGTGTTATCCGACTTGTAAATTGAAATCCTCAGAACTGCGCTGCAATCATGGCCTTGGACGATCTCACCAAATCACAAAGACCGGAAGCAATGTTGCCACGCGATCAGACAATTGACGCCGGGTCGAAGTTGGTTAACGCGAATCAACTATATGAAAAAGTAAAGGCTCTGGTGCAGGCGACCAATCCTTTGAGTGCTGAGACAGCCCGCCTGATCGTTGAAACGTCTGACGATGCCATCGAGGAGTTTGGCAACACCAACCAGGACAAGAAGCTTGAGTTGCGAGCGTGGAAAGCAGAAGCGGAAGCAGTGCTTCCGCCGCTAACCATCGAGGAACTAAAGGACCGCGCTGAAGCCCAGATCCTTGCAAAAGGTTACCCGACAAGGAAGCTACCGCGGAAGATTCTGCTTTACGTTATCGGGGTAGGAATACTTGGTGCCACACTTGCCGGCATCTATGCGGGACTATTTCGGCAAGCACCTAAACCGCCTGAAAACGTTAGTGGTGTTTCCAATAATACGAAGCCACCAGACTCAATCAGCGTTAACTTACCCGACGGGCTGACACTTAGACGAGCAATCAAGTTCCTGGCTCAAATTGATAATTACACTGCGGACTTCAAGGCGAACTGCAATAACAAACTTCTTGAGACGGAGGTCGAGGGCGGCGCATTGATGGCAGCCAGCACAGTTGAAATGATTGAACTGTTGCGACTTCGTCTTAAGAACCCTCGTCAGCAAGCCACTTATCAGGTAGAAAAGAAACCTGAGAAAGGGACTTATGAAATCTCCTGCCGCTAACAAATTCATTCTCCTCGCCGCGGTATTCGTCCTTGCCGGAGAGTGCGCCTTCGTGTTGGGTCAATCGAGTTCGCTGAAGTGCGCCGAGCCGCCCGGGGGTACCGTAACATGCGAAAAGGGCCAGGTTCCCATTTGCAGGGTCAAAGACGGCAAAGTTACCAGCGAGTGTAAGTCGCTGCCACCGGAAGGCAAGACAATTGCGCAACAGAATGCTCGGCTCCTTTCCATAGTACTGGGCAAGAAAGTTACCGTCGACGAGCTTATGGACAATCCGGAGTATCAAAAAATTCTGCTCGAAGGCCGGACAAAAACCGCGCAGGCGGAGACTTCATTTCTACCTTTTGGTCCATCGATCAAGGACCTCCCATCAGGACCCACGCTCATGCGTGGAGGAGGAGGAGGTGGTGGTGCTGAAATAGCGGGCGGATCTGGTGAACCAGCTTACCTTTATCCAAATCGCCCAGAGCGTACTTTTGTAATAAGGCCGGCAAATACTCCAAAGAACCCTATCGAAGCGGAATTCGGCTCTTATTACAGGCTCGGCGAAGAGAAGTTTACCCAGGGACGGTTTGTGGAGGCGCTCGACGCATTCAAGCAAGCTCAAAAGATCGCATCACAACTCACTTCAAGAGACGAGGCTGCGGCTTATAAGGCCATTGGAGACACTCTCTACAAATTATATAGATACTCAGACGCGAAGGATGCATTCGCGTCGGCCGTGAAATTAATACCGGAAGACCCTTACTTGATTGCGGCGCTTGGTAGAGTTTCCTACGCGTTGCGCAACTATGCAGAAGCAGAAGATGCGTTGAAGATGGCGATCCGGCTCAGCCCAAACGATTCCGGGTTCTATGGACTATTGGGAGCCGCTCTATTCTTTCAACGCAAATATGGTGAGGCAGAAATCGCATTCAAGAAAGCCGTGCAACTCACACCGAATGACGAGGACGCGTTCTTCAGTCTGGGGATTACCCTTTTCGCCGAGCATGACTACAAGGCCGCCAGTGAAGCGTTCAAGCAGGCAGTAAGACTGCGGCCGGACGACGCGACTGCGATTGCTAACTTGGGATCGACACTCTTTCGACTGGGTCAATTCGCTGAAGCAGAGAACATGTTGCGGAGGGCGATTCTACTGAAAGCGGACTCTCCAGCATTTCAAAGCGAGTTGGGGCACGTACTCTACACGCAACTGAAGTATTCCGAAGCTGAGAAAGCATTTAGGAACGCCGCGGAATTGCAGGAAAGCCGAGACAGTTATTACGCTGCCTTCTATTATGCTGCCTTGGGCGATGCGCTGCAGGCGCAGCAGAAATATGCTGAAGCTAAGACGGCATATCGTAAGGCGCTGGCGATCGATCCTCAGAGTTTTGTTTATCGGGACAGGCTGAAGAAAATAAGCAAACGAAAGTAAGTCTCTGTGCCCTCCGTGGTGAAACTTTCTCAACACAGAGGACACTGACGGTATGCACACTCTGGCGTGCTTGAGAGAACTTAACAACTCGAAACAAATGCACGCCAGAGGCGTGCGTACCGAACTAATGTTTCTGGTATTTCTCACCAGCCTCAATCGCGAATGGTAGACGATTCTGTTTCGGTGGCAGTGGGCAGGTCGCAAATTTTGTGAAGGCGCAGGGTGGACTGAAGGCTTTGTTGAAATCGATGACTATATGCCCTGATGTGTCGGGCGGTTCGACGTACAGGTAGCGACCGGCTGGATAAGTATCTTTGCCGCTCGTCTTGTCTGAAACGATGATGAACAAATGTCGCTCGCCTTTCTCAGTGATCGCGTCGATCCGGTATTCCTTACCGTCAACTTCAAACCTCACCGCGCCGGGTGAGCTTTCCGAGCTTTCCATGCCGAGTACGTTCGTGATGGGCATCGGCTTGGGTGGATTGTAGGGTTCGAACTGGGCATCGATCCGCCAGTTCAAATCAGGCGGATAAAACTCTGTGCCTTTGAAGTTTAGACGGTCGGGGTTCTGTGAGTCTTTGACGCGCAGGCCGAACTTGTCGCCACGCTTGATGATTTGAAGAGTTAAAGACCGAAAGTTGAGCAGTGTTGGTTTGTCATCAGCGTCGGACTTTAGCTCTATCAGAGGTTCGAAGTTCATGACTGTAGAACCCCTCATCTCTCTCAGCAAAGTCCTCACAGGTTTGCCATCAACCTGGATTTCGTCGTTCAGCGGTTGAAAAAAGATTCGGCCCTTTTTGAGAATGAATTCTGTGCAAAGCAGCGGGACCTTCTCTTTCGGCAGCACAATATCCTGCGTCGGGTCGCTGCCGCATTTGTTGGCGCCTTCCTTCAACCAGAAAAGCCCGATTAGGGTCAGCCAGCCGCTTTCGCTCTTCAGTTCAGTCAAGCGTTGCTCGTGCCATTGCGCGATCTCTTTTTGGTACGTCGCCGGATCGATCCGCCACTGAGGATGTTTGCGCGCGCAAGCCGCGACGACTGACAGAACCAGAAGAAGCGCGAGGTATAGCCTCGCGCTTCCGTGAGTTAATCTGCCTCGAATCATGAGTTTCAATAACACCTGGCTTCAGGAGTCTGTCGGGATATTCGTGTCGCTGCTGCAGTCGTGTCAGAACCGCGAGCGGTAGCGACCGGATCATGCGATACACTTGAAAACACGCTGTTCGACTCAATTGCATCCTGATCGGTCGCTACCGCTCGCGGTTCTGACACTGGTCGACACAGAGGACAGCCTTGGTTAGGGAAATGCTTTTTTCCCACAGACTCCTTCAGGCAGGTGAAATGCGCCAAGCCAGGAATTAGGAAACCGTTTAAACGGTTCCCGTGTCTCCGCCTCTCCCGATCACCCGGCTGAAGCCGGGTGTGAATGAGAATCTGAAACTTGCTAAGTATCCATTCCTACCAGATCACACAGCGATCCTTCTCTGGCCGGACCATGACTTCGCCGTCCTTGCATTGAAACGCGGCGGCGAACTGCGGCATGTTCGACAGAGGACCATTGACGCGGAACTTGGCCAGCGGATGCGGGTCAGAATTGACCAGCAGGCGGGCGAGTTCCGGCCGGATGTTTTCCGCCCAGCCGCGCGCGAACCCGAGAAAGAAACGTTGCTCCGCCGTGAATCCATCGATGTTGGCCGGCCGCGGTTTGCCTTCCATCGACTTCTGAAATGCCGCGTAGGCCACCACCAGACCGCCGAGGTCGGCGATCGATTCACCTTGGACGAGCTTGCCGTTTTCGAACAGGCCCTTCTCAACTTCAAACCCGTTGAATTGTTTGACGATGCACTCGGCGCGTTCATTGAAAGCCTTGAGGTCGGCATCGCTCCACCAGTTCGCCAGGTTTCCGGTCGCATCAAATTGCCGGCCTTCGTCGTCAAAGCCATGGGTCATCTCGTGGCCAATCACCGAACCCATAGCGCCGTAATTCAGCGCATCATCAGCCGTGGCGTCGAAGTAAGGCGGCTGCAAAATGCCCGCCGGAAAAACGATTTCGTTGATCTGCGGATTGTAATAGGCGTTGACGGTCGGCGGAGACATGAGCCACTCCATCCGGTCCACGGGCTTACCAATCTTGTTCCAATCACGTTCCTCGTTGAATTTAGCGACGCGCAGGCGGTTTGCTACATACGAGCCCCGATCGATCGTCAGCGTTGAGTAGTCGCGCCACTTGTCCGGATAGCCAATCTTGTTTAGAAAAGCCTCGAGCTTGACGATCGCCTGCTTACGCGTCGCCTCGCCCATCCAGTTCAAGGTGCTGATGTCACTCTTCAAAGCGGCTTCCAGGTTACGGACCATTTCCAGGGCCCGCGCCTTGGCTGCCGGCGGAAATGCCTTCTGCACATAAACTGCGCCCAGCGCTTCGCCCATTGCGCGATCGGTCGCCGTTACGCAGCGCCGCCAACGCGGCAGGTTTTCCTTTGATCCCTGAAGGATGGTTCCTTTGAAGTGAAAATCTTCGTCAACGAACTGTTTCGAAAGGGCGGAAGCAGTACCGTTAATCAAATTCCAGCGCAGATAAGTTTGCCAGTCCGCGATGGGCGTGGCGGTCATTTGGGTGTTCAGCGCCTTGAAGAATTCAGGTTGGCCGACGTTAACGTCAGGCTTTTGCATCAGGCCCGTTCCCTGGAAATACGCCACCCAGTCTATCGCCGGCGCCACCTCGCTCAGCTGGGCCATGCGCATGCGGTGATAATTCTGTTCCGGATCGCGCAGCTCGACCGGCGTTTTCGATCCTTCAGCTAATTTGGTTTCGAGCTTCATTATCGCCTGGGCCTGGGCTGCGGCTTTGGCCGGGTCGTCACCCATCAACTCGAACATTTTGGCCACGTGCTTGAGATATTCATCGCGAATCGACTTTGACTTGTCGTCGGTTGTGAAATAGTAGTCACGGTTCGGCAGGCCCAGGCCGCCCTGAAAAAGTCCGGCCGTGACTTCCGCACTGTTCTTGAAATCCTGATTCGACCCCGAGCCAAAAGCGGCATTGATACCGATTGAATGCAGGTGCGCGATCTCTTTTTGCAGCGCGGCTTGGTCTTTGATTTTCGCGATTAGATCAAGCTCTGCCTGGATCGTCTTGAGCCCCTCCGTTTCGATTTTCGCTTCATCGATGCAGGCCGCGTAATAATCGCCGACCTTTTGTTCGTTACTGCCTTTGCGTGCGGCCGTGTTCTTCGCGGCATCCTCCAGGATCTGGTGGAGCGCCTCGCGATTCTTTTCGTCCAGGACGTTGGCGACGCCCCAGGCCGGATAAGCGGCTGGGATCGGATTAGTCGCCAGCCATCCTCCGTTTGCGTATTGATAAAAGTCGGCGCAGGCCGAAGTCTTTGTATCCATGCCGGCGATATCGAAATGGGTCGATTGGCCGACGATCGCGGTAACGCCAAAGGTCACGGCCAGCAGAAGGGAAACGAAGGTTTTAAAAACTTTCATAGAATCTCCTGATTAAGTTGTTTTGAATGCGGCAAAAGCCGGGATCAAGCATAGTGAACTTACCTCTTTCGAGGCGAGGTAGCCAAATCCTATTGAGAGGTTACTACGGTGGGATGAATTGTTTAGTTTCCGGTGAGGCGTCCTTCGAGAATGTTCTCAGCGTGGCGCCACCAGGACGAGTTCCGAAATTCGGCGTCGTGCATGAATTTATGAATGTCCGTGCTTGATAGGAACTGGATTGCGTACTGAATCAGTGGCTATGCCGCGCAGGTTGCGAGATTTTCTTCGTGATGACTTTGCCACTCACACCTTGTTCGCGGCTTTGCCGCCTGATGTGGGGAAAGGCTCTGCCTTTCCGATCTCGCTTATCCATTTTTGGAGGCTACGCCTCCGGGAGTTTTGAGGCGTAGCCTCGAGAAACCAGGTGAAGGCGATCGGAAAGCCAGAGGCTTTCCGCGCATCAAACGGCCGAGCCGTTTCAGATGGTTGGCCCAAGCGGCCCTCCCTTACGGTCGGACTTCTGACACCTTCCTCAGATCAGATGCGTGGCAGAGCTATCTCTTGAGTAGGGATCCGCGCTGGAGAATTTCAACGATTAGGGTGCCCACCTTGACGAACCATTGATTGGCTCGTACCGTCACAGGCACCTTGAGCGAGAATCGACATGTACAGACGACCTGCTGTATCGCCGGTGGCGGTCCGGCCGGAATGATGCTCGGGTTCTTACTGGCGCGCGCCGGAGTTGAGGTCCTGGTGCTCGAAAAGCATGCCGACTTTCTGCGCGACTTTCGCGGCGACACGATTCATCCTTCCACGCTCGAAGTTATTTACGAGCTCGGCCTGCTGGAAGAGTTCCTCAAACGGCCGCATCAGGAAATTCGCGAGTTCGCCGGCCAGATTGGCGACGAGTTGATTCCGCTGGCCGATCTGACTCACCTGCCGACGCACTGCAAGTTTCTCGGGTTCATGCCGCAGTGGGACTTTCTGGATTTCCTCACCGACGAAGCCCGCAAGTATCCGGCCTTTAAATTGATGATGCAGACTGAAGTCATCGATTTGTTGCAGGCCGGCAATAAGATCGTCGGCGTCAAAGCAAAAACACCGGCTGGCGAGTTTCAGATAAGAGCTGAATTGACGGTCGGCTGCGACGGTCGCAAATCAATTGTGCGCGAACTCGCGGGTTTGCAGGTTGAAAGCCTGGGCGCACCGATCGATGTAATGTGGTTTCGGCTCTCGCGAAAAGCTAACGATCCCGGCCAGGTGCTCGGGCGCTTTGTCAATGCGAAGATCATGGTGATGCTTAATCGTGAAGAGTACTGGCAATGCGCTTTCGTAATTCCCAAAGGCGCGGCTGAAGAGATAAAGGGACGTGGTCTCGAAGCCTTTCGCGCCGACCTCGTGACGATAGCGCCCTTCCTGAAAGATCGCGTCGATGAATTGCAGGATTGGGACCAGGTGAAGCTTCTGACCGTCCTGGTCGATCGGCTTCGCGACTGGTATCGGCCTGGTTTGTTGTGTATCGGCGACGCGGCCCACGCCATGTCACCGGTAGGCGGTGTTGGCATCAACCTGGCGATTCAGGATGCAGTCGCGACGGCCAACATTCTCGCGCGGCCGTTGTCCGTAGGGTACGTTTCCATGAGTCACTTGCAGAAGGTGCAGTCGCGGCGCGAGTTTCCCACGAAGGTCACTCAGTGGGGACAGGTTCAGGTGCAGGAAAGGATTCTGAAGCCGGTGCTGGGCAGCCGTCAGAGAGTTCGGGCGCCGTGGTTCTTACGGCTATTCAAAAAGTTTCCGCTGCTAAGGAGAATACCGGCGCGTTTGATCGGAATTGGAGTGAGACCTGAGCATGTGCGCACGCCGGACATAAATCCGCAGATTTCGCAAATAAAGAAATAGCATACGAAGTGTGACTGAGTACGCCGTTATATTTGTTTGACCGTATCTGTGTAATCTGCGGATTAGCCTTCAGCGTGATCTCTCTCAGCCAGATACATCGCCGAATACTCGACATAGTTTTGCCAGAATCGATCCAGCCCCGCGACTTCTTCATCGGTCAAAGGCCGTTTCACCCGTGCCGGCATGCCCATCACCAATGAACGCGGCGGAATGATTGTTCCCGGCGAAACCAGAGAGCCGGCGGCCACCAGCGACTGCGCGCCCACGCGCACATCATCCAGCACGATCGATCCAATTCCGATCAGCGTCTGCCGTTCGATGTAACAGCCGTGCAAAGTCACGCTGTGGCCAATCGTGACTTCGTCTTCCAGGATCGTCGGCTTCTCGCCGGTGCGCGTGTGCAGCACGCAATTGTCCTGGACGTTCGTGCGTTCACCGATGCGAATGTAGAACATGTCGCCGCGCACGACCGTGCCGTACCAGACTGACGCCTGCTTGCCGATATGCACGTCGCCGATAATTTGCGCGCTCTCAGCGACGAATGCCGTTTCGTGGATTTGCGGGTGAATACCGCGAAAAGGTCTGATCATGACGACTTCGATCTACTCCTTCTGAAAAGTGATCACGATAGTTAAGTCCGATTCTCCTTTTTGCACCAGTCCATGAGAGCTTCCGCCGCGAGTCAGGACAGCATCCCCGGCTTTGACCGGAAACGGTTTGCCGTTGATGGTCATCAAGCCTTCACCGCCGGTAAAGTAATAAACCTCGTCCGTTTTTTGCAGGTGATAACCGATCGCCGCGCCTTTGTGCAAGACTCGCTTGCGAAACGAAAACTTCAGGTCCGGCGCCTTCTCAAAGAAGAGATAGCCGGTCGAAGGTCCGCCTCCGTCATGCGGCCCGGGCTCGTTTTTGGCAACTTCACCGTCGCGCTCCAGCAGGTAGCCCGGAGTCTGTGTCACGTTGATGGCCAGGGCGGCTCCGCAACCGAACGCCAAAAGCAGTGACAGACCGATCAGAATCGTTTTCATCGTCAGCACCTCGAAAAAGTTTGGTTACTCTCGATATGAGAAAGGGCGAGTCGGAACTCGCCCTACTCTATGTTTGGTTTCTAGAGTCATTGCGAAAACCTATTGGGCTGTTTTCGCGCCCTACGTCCGTTAAGAGCCGATTGCAGTCACGCAGTCTTCTTTTTGGAAGGGCTGCGGCGCTGATTCTCTCCAGTTGCGTGGTTACCGGTCCTGGCAAGAAGTCGGAGTGCTCGGTTTACCGATTCGGTGTCCGGGAATATCGCTGCGAGGTCGGGTTCGATTAGTACGAGGTTCGTTCCGGAGGTCGCGCGGCGGTAGTATTTGCCACGAACTCCGCCCTTTAACTTTGAGAGATCGTATTCCGGTCTCATCTCGTCATTGTTGGTTTTTGCGATTGCTTTCTTCATATTGTTGCCGCTCTCGCAGTGTCGCTTTTCGGGCTCCGATGATTCTGATACGACCTCGTCTTGACGTGTGATAAAGGAAAATCACTCTTCGCTTTGCAGAATAACCGACAGTGATTTCTCTGTACTCGTCATCGGAATGATCTGGGTCGGGATAGGTAACGGCTAATGGATCCAGAAAAACACTTGCGGCCTCTTCGAACGAAACGCGATGCTTCCGCTGGTTCGACTTGGCTTTTCGTGGGTCCCACTCATAGATCACCTTACAAAGTTGAGGCCTGCACGATCGATCTAGAATGCGAAACTTCCGTAGAACGCACTGTTCTCGCCGTAGCGCTCCCAGTTGTCACCGACCAGGTGACCTGAGTATGCAGCTTTCAAGGTATAACCGACTTTGCGCTGTCCCAGTTGGACCAGAGGTTTGTACCAAACCAGATTCGGTTGCTTGCAGCAGAGATCATTAGGCATCGCTTCGACGTTGATGGCCGCTGCGGCCGAAGCTACTTCGTAGGATTTTCCTTCATGCTTGAAAGTGATGGGCGCGCTGCGCACCGAAGCAATTTCGCCGAGCGTCCCGGCGTACTTCGCTTTCAAAACGTTGACGAGCGCAACTTTCTGTTCGTGGCTGGCCGATTCATCGAGAACGATCTCAGAACGGCGAGCGGCCGATACGTTCTCCAGGTTTTCATCGGAACTGACCACCGCAATCGCGCGCATCCCGGCCAGATCGGTCCCGTTCCAACTGCCCGAACTGAAACTCCAGGCCATAATCGCTTCACGGCCGGTGGTGGTGACTTCGCCGTTGAAGTGACACGCGCCCGCGAACACGCTGGCGGTGCGTACCTCGACATAATCGCCTTTGACAGTTGTATTTTCCGCGCGTGAAGTGAGAACAACGGCTCCGGCGCAAAAGCTTAGAGCCAGCATTATCATCCAAAATTTCTTCATTTCCGGTACCTCCAAAAACCTGTCCGACAAGCGTTAGCTTGTCGTCCCTTCGAGAAACTAAAGTTTGTCGGACACAGTTTACAACGCCTCGGCGTCAAACGCCGAACTGTAGCAGGAGCGGCCGGCGGTACAGTGCTCCGGCTGGGCGATGCCACCATCAGGACCGATGGTCTGTTGCGTCTCGCGACACCAGCAATGATTGCTGCCATCAAGATACTCTTCAGCCTCAGTAGGAATAGCGGCAATCATGAAGAATTTCTTTGAGCGCAATGAACCGCAGAAGGCGCTTTGCAGAGTGTTGTCTGGCACTAAATCCGAATCGTTTGTCATCTTTCAAAGCCTTTCCCTCCGTGTCTCCGGGTGATCTCCGAGCCTCTGTGGTGAGTAATTCTTCAAACGCAAGTCACCACGGAGACACAGAGACACAGAGTCGGAACTAAGCAGTGACTCCCCCAACTCTGGCCAGAGCCCGTCGCACGAGTGTTTGAGTGAGCGGAATCTTATAAGCATTTTTGGCCAGCGGTTCCGCGCCCTCGAGGGCGACTTGGGCTACGTTCATCAGCACGTCGTTGTTGATTGTCTTGCCGACCAGTGCGGCTTCGGCTTTTGGCACTCGCCAGGGAACCGGAGCCACGCCGCCGAGCACTATGCGCGCTTCGCTGACGGTCTTGTCGGCGCCCAGAGTAACCGCCGCCGCGACTGCCGACATCGCAAAGTCCATCGAGTCGCGTTCCTTGAATTTCAAATACGTCGAGTGGGCCGCGAACTTCGAAGCCGGTACCACCACATCCGTAATGATGTCTTCGTTCTTCAAAACATTTTCACGCCGCAGGTTTCCGTCCGACGGCAAAGTGAAAAACTTGTCCAGCGCAATCGTGCGTTTGCCGTCAACGCCCATGACCGAGACGCTTGCGCCTAAGGCCAGAAGCATCGGCGCCAAATCCGAAGGATGCACAATATAGGAAGGACCACCACCGAAGATCGCGTGATACTTGTTTTCCCCGGTGGCCGCGTAGCATTCTGTGCCGCCCTTCTTCAAACACACAACTTCTTCCAGGCGAAAGTACCAACAGCGCGGACGCTGGCAGAGATTGCCGCCCACAGTACCCAGGTTGCGAATCTGCGGGGTGCCGATGGAATGCGCAGCCTCAGTCAGGCCCGGAAAACTGCGACGCACCAGAGGGCTTTCTTCCAATTGATTCAAAGTCACCAGAGCGCCGATGCGTAACCCGCCCTTGCCTTCTGATTCAATTTTATCAAGTCCACGAATTCCTTTTAGATTCACCACGCGAGTTGGACGCGTGATGTATTCCTTCATGGTTGTAAGAATGTCCTGGCCGCCGGCGATTGGTCGCGCGGCATCGTCCATGTCGTTCGGCGAGGGTACAGACTTGAGCGCGTTGACGGCTTCGGCGACGGTGGTCACGTTCATCCATTCGAAAGTGTTCATGCGCTCCTCCTTTCGGCGGCCAGCGCCATCAAAACTTTGTCCGGAGTGATTGGCAGTTCGCGAATCCTCGCGCCGCAGGCATTAAAGACCGCATTCGCAATCGCGCCAATTCCGGGAATGATTGAGGCTTCGGCAATGCCGATTACCACCTCACGCTTGTCTTCGTCATCGATGAGCGGGATCAGCTCAGGCATCTCGAGACAGCCTGGCAGTTTGTAATCCATAAAACTGGGATTGACCTGCATCCCGAGGTCCGCATCCATCACCCGAGTTTCGAACAACGCCATGCCCAGCGCCTGGATCATGCCGCCATTGATTTGGCTTTCCAATGTCAGGCGATTCAGCGGCAGGCCGCCGTCCTGCACTTGCAGCATCTTGATGGGTCGGACCTTGCCGGTCTCAACATCGACTTCAACTTCGGCAAAGACGACGCCATGCACGCCGCGGCTTTGCAGGTCAGAGCGCCAGACACCGTGAGCGACGATGCCCGCGGGAGGCAGCGCCGCGCACGCTTGTTTCCAGGCGATCGATTTTCCACCTGCGGTGACATTGCTGTTGGCGAAAACTATTTCTTCGGGTTTGGCATTTCCGAGCAGCGTCGAGAATTTTGCGGCCAGTTCCATACGAGCTTTGTAAGCAGCATCTTTAACGGATGGCGAAAGGGAAGCCGCCGTGGTTGAACCACCCGAGGAGTTCGCGCCGCCAAGTTTAGAATTGCCAATCTGCTCGACCACATCCTTGATTCCGAGCCCTAACTCTTCGGCCACGATGGCGCGCGTGTATGTGCGCGTCCCGGTGCCCAGATCCTGGGTGCCGACCGCAACGGTGACTGACCCATCGCGCCCGACAGTGACATCGACTTTGCACTGATCGTTGCCGCCGCCGCCCCAGGTGCCGGCCGCGCAACCCATGCCTCGCTTCAAAGGGCCGGATCCTCCGCCCGGCGTGGCGTTTCTATTCGCCCAATTAATTTCGCGAGCGGCGCGATCGAGTTGGCGGTGATACATTGCGTCGGGCATGTTCTTTTTGCGGAAGGCGACCGGATCCATGCCAATCTTGTAGGCCAGCTCATCGAGCATCGATTCCATTGCGAACGAGGTCTGCGGATGCCCGGGAGCTCGCATCGCAATCGCTGAATCTTCGTTGGTGTGGAGAGCGTAGACCTCGCGATAGAAATCACCGGGGCGATAAACCGAGTACGGCTGACCCGCTTGCGAGCCCTGTCCCACCCCGCCGAGACGGTATTGCGTGGCCTGCAAAGCCACGAACGTGCCGTCTTTCTTCGCGCCGCCTTTGAGCTTCTGCCAACTGCCGGAACGATTACCGGCCATGAGAAACTCATCCGAACGCGTCAGCATCAACTTCACCGGCGCCTTCGTTTCTTTCGACAAGCGGCAGGCCATCAGGCCTTCGATACCGATGCCGAATTTCGATCCAAACCCCCCGCCCATGTGCTGCACAGTTGCAGTGACCGCGCTTTGCTGTAAACCCAACTCGCGGGCAGCGTCCTGCGGAATGGTGAACGTTCCCTGGGTCGTCGCGTAAATTGTGGCCGTCTCGCCGCCGGAAAAATCGACGACCATTCCATGCGTTTCCAGACAGCAGTGATGTAGACGCGGGGTGCGATATTCAGCTTCGACGACGGCGTCGCAGTTGGCGAACGCCGCTTGGACTTTCTGCAGGTCGCCCTGTTTGCCTTTCGCGGCCAAATTGTCTTCGCCTCCCGTCCCTGGAGTTGGAGAACCCGAGGGCGCCGGTGGGGCGGGCTGCGCTTCGGGAAGGACTCGCGGCGCGTTCGGTTTGATGGCCAGATCGGCAGTAACCACGTGAGGGAGCACCTCGTATTCGACGACGATGGCGCGCGCAGCGTCCTGCGCCAACTCGGGTGTAGTTGCGGCCACCGCAGCCACCGGCGCTCCCGCGTAGCGAATTTCAGTCAGCGGCGTCTGAATGATTGCTTTCACGCCCGGCATGCGCAGAGCAGCGCTGGAATCAAACTTCTTTATTTTGGCGTGAGCGTGCGGGCAACGCCGGACGCGGCCGTACAACATGTTCGGCAGGCGCACGTCGTAGGTGTACTTCGCGGCGCCGGAGACTTTCAGTGGTCCATCGACACGAGTAATCCGATGATTGAGCAGGGTGTGCTTATCGTGCGGACCCCAGCCGGGGCCGGCGACGTCGTCAACTTCGATCTCAACCATCTGCTCGATACCGTTGACCACGCGCGGCACGCGAACCTTTTTCTTTTTCGGAGGTGTCGGGCTGGGTTGTGCCTGAGGCTGTTGTGGCATTTGTGTTCTCCGTTAGATAACTTAGCTCCGCATACTCGACTTGGCCGCCGCCAGGGCGGCTTCAAAAACTCTCGGGTAAGTCCCGCAACGACAGAAATTTCCTTTGCAGGCCTCGCGTACTTCGTCGAGCGTCGGGTTTGCGTTCTTCTTCAAAAAGGCGGAAATCGTGGTCACAAATCCCGGCGTGCAGAAGCCGCACATCAAACCATCATGCTCGACGAACGCAGCTTGTACGGCGCTCATCTTTTCGGGCGTGCCGAATCCTTCGACGGTCGTCAGTTTTTTCCCCACCGCATCGACGGCCAGAACCAGACACGAATAGACATTCTTGCCGTCCATCAGCACTGTACAGGCGCCGCAGCTACCCATGTCGCAGACCAGCTTTGGTCCGGTCACGGCCGGTTCCAGATGGTTGCGCAGGGCATTGAGCAGCGTCGTCCGCGGTTCAACGTTGACGTTTCGTTTGGCGCCGTTGACGTTCAGCACGATGTCGACATTTCCGCTAACCGGCTGACCATCGATGATGGACTTTTTCGTAGCGGCTGTGGTGTCCGGTGCAATGATGTGATCGACCAGCGCGGCGCCTGCGCCGGCCACGCCAACGCCTTTGAGAAACTTGCGACGGCTGGGATCGTGCCGATCGCTTTTCTTTTTCGGCTCGTGTTCGTCTGACATTCGTCTCCCCCTCCCGGATGAAACAAACTGCACGGAAATGGTTTTGGTAAGCGGCTATGTTAATTTGAAAGCGATTGGATCGGCAAGCGGTTTTGTTACATAAGCAGCATGAACGTCACCAGGCTGCGGAGCAGCGGACAGAGTTAAGCCCAAGGTGGGGCTTTGCGAGCCTTGGGTAATGGCCAGTTATATCTTGAGAGCCGCGAAGGGCGACAGAGAATGAAAGTCATGCTGTTTACCCGTGATCGTCGTGGCCCCTTCGGAGTCTGTCGGAGAATTCATCTCTGTGGTTCTCTGTGCGGTCTCCGGGCCTCTGTGGTGGATGTTTTCATCAGCAATTTCACCACAGAGACACAGAGTTCCACAGAGTTGGCACAGAGAAATGCCTTTTTCCCGACAGGCTCTTCGGGGCTCGATCACTTTAGATGGTTCGTAGCCTAGGCTCGCAAAGCCTCGCCTTGGGCTTAATTCTTCGCAGTTGGCCCCACGATCATTTGCCGATCGCTTCGCGCAGGCGCGCCAGAGCGTAAATCATCCAGGCCTCCGACCAGCGCAGATAAGGGGTGCGAACCTTTTGGAACCTGCGCTGCTGGTAATAAAAGAAGCCGTCGTTGTCCCGCAAATTTACTATTGCCCATTGGGCGATTTGTTCGGCAAGGATCAATGTTCCCGGAATGCACCCACGCAATTCCACCAGGGCCACGATTGCTGAAGCAGTTGAATGAATGTCGGCCGGATAAAGACGATCGGGATAATATTTGGGCCAACCATCTTTGAGGAAAAACCGTTCAACCCAGTAGTCATAGCCATGACGAAGAGAGTTATCGAACTGACCCGTTGACCCGGTCGCTATCGCTTCCGGTACTGACCCGGCCGCGATGATTCGCGACAGGCTCGTGAGTATGAAGGCCGTGTGAAAATTGTCGGCCCATTGTTGATGCGAGTCGGCGCCGTAAAGCCATGATCCATCCTGCTGTTGCCGGCGCACGGCGTAAAGCGCTGCCGCTACGGCCCATTCGATCAAACTGACCTCGCCCTGCAGCCTTCCTACTGTTGCCAGAGTCTCACCCGCCAGCAAACTCGCATTGAAAACTCGTGTGCGATCGATCGGTGAGTAGCTAAAACAAACTTCATCTTTGGTCTCCTCAGATCGATGCAAATCATTGAGAATGAAATCGCAGATGGTGCGAGCAAACGGTAGATACTCGTTGCGCGAAAGCACCTCGGCAGCCTCGCAAAGGGCCCGTGCTGCAAAGGCCGTCGGCACAATCGTCGGCGTGCCGCGCGGAACATAGAACGACCGTGATTGCCAGTCGAAGTTGTAGCCCCAGCACGCGCCGCGGAAACCTTTCAGGCCCATCCAGATAAGATCGTCGAGCAGTTCGCGCGCTTCGATCTCGTTCTCTTTGGTCGGATTGCGGCGAAAGTCGGCCAGCGCGGCCAGCGCGAACAGCGCGATGGCCTTCGCATTTCGCTCGCGCGGAATGCCGACCAGCGAACGGAAGTTGATGGGCGAGCGTTTGTGAAACTGGATCCATGCGAGCCGCGCGCTGCGAGATCTCTTAAGCGGCGTCGCTTGAAACAGCCGGCTGTTCAGGCCATCGTACGGATCAAAGCCGGCCAGCCCCTGGGCACGACACCATTTCCATAAATCTCTATGAGCTGTCTTGAGATCAACTGCCATGTAGTGTGCGGCGGCGGGGCAGATGATGTTGCGTGTGATGCATGTTCTAAACGCCGCTTGAGCCTGTAATCAACTTCCTCACTTCGCGTTGGTGGGGTTGACCGGTTTCCATGAGATCACACAACTTTCTTTCGAGTTGAGACTCTCAATCCGGAACAGCAGATAGCTGACTTTGTGTCTGTGTACCCGCCTCATAAGATAGACGTGCCCCGGTTTGGCGATCACAAATTGTCGGTAAGGCGAAATCGCCCTCGAGCCCGCCGAGTTGTCGATCACGAAAGTACACGGCGCCAGGGACTCCGGGTCTGGCAAGTATTGAGGACTCGGTAACGGCGGGGTCGCTTTGAAATCCTGCCATGTCCTTTGTCCCAGGTCGACGATCGCGGATCGGCAATCAACCACGCCAAGCCAGTCGGCAAGCATCTGGGGCTTTCCGGCCACCCCAATTTGCAATCCGCCATACCTCAAATCATAGCCAGCGCCATCTGAATCTCGCTCGTTCGTTTCAAAATTCACGACCGATCTGATTTCGTCCGGTTGGTCGGGGAGATGGAAATAATAGAGCGTGACCTCTTTAAGCGCGGCCTCCGCGTCTGGTGGGTCGGTTTCGGTCGCGAGCGTGCGGCGAGGACGTTCCTGAGTCGCAGGGTTTTGGGCGGTAATTGACCCGCATACCGAAATCACAATGATCAGCGAAAAGAGGATTTTCGTTTTCATGGAAACGTCCTCGCGCCAGCGGGCGCTGACTAAACGGAAGACACCGACGTTTCGATCCTGCGCGGCGTCTCGACGAAACTCTCGCGCCACAATTCAAATGAAAGCAGAGTCCAGAGCAGCTTGCGATGATTGGCTATGCCGCGTTCGTGTTCATCCTGAAGTTTGGCCACATACTCCGGATTGAACAGGCCGCTGCGCCGCAGTCGCTCGGGCGACAAAAGGTCGTGCGCCAGCGGACGTAATTCACTCTTGAGCCATTTGGCGAAAGGCACGCCGAAACCCTTCTTGCCGCGGCGCCAGACGAACGGTGGCACCAATCCCTTCGCCGCTTTTTTCAAAATGTATTTCGAAGTGTATCCGTGCAGTTTGTAACGCGGCGGCAGCGCGGCGGCAAATTCCGCGACGCGCGGATCAAGATAAGGCGCGCGCACTTCCAGGCTGACGGCCATGCTCGCGCGATCGACTTTGGTCAGGATGTCTTCGGCGAGATAGAACTGCGTGTCGAGACTCTGCATGCACTCAACCATGTTATTCGAATCACACTCAGCAAACAGACGCCGGGCGTCGCTATAGATGTCGGCGTTACTGACCGCCTTGACGTCCGGGCTGAGCAATTGCTCCTGATCGTCAGGAGTGAAAGACCCGAACAAAACATGGTGACGGGCCACCTGGTCGTAATGCGAAGCCGCGATAAAACGGCGCGCGCGATAATCAAATGAAAGATTTTTGGTCTTGACCGGCAACAAATTCACCAACGGCTCGACCAGGCCCCGGCGGACAAATCGCGGCACGCTCAGGTAAGCGCGTGACATGTAATGCCCGAAGTACATTGGATAGCCGGCAAAGATTTCATCGCCGCCGTCGCCGCCGAGCGCAACCGTGACATGCTTGCGCGTAAAGCGCGACAGGAGGTAGGTCGGCACCACCGAAGGGTCGCTGATCGGCTCGTCCAACCAGGCGCCGATCTCGCCCACGAGATTTGCGGCCAGACTGGCGCTGAATCTCTCTTCATGATGATCAGTGCCGAGAAACTTGGCGACCGCGCGCGCATATTGCGATTCGTCGAATGAGCTTTCCGCGAATGAAATGGAAAACGTTTTGACCGTTTCTGAAGACGCGCGCACCGCCAGTGCCGCGACGACCGAAGAATCGATGCCACCGGAAAGCAGAATGCCTAGCGGCACGTCTGAGACCATGCGCATGCGGACTGAATCGGCAAGCAGGTCGCGCAACTGTTCGGCGGCTTCATTGACACTGGGAATGGGCTCGCGCGTTTTGTAAGACAGTTTCCAGTAGCGTTCGACTTTGATTTGAGCATCTTCGAGCGTCAGAGTGTGTGCCGCCGGCAGTTTGCTGATGCCTTCGTAAATCGAAAGCGGTGCCGGAACATAGTCGAATGAAAGATACTGTCGTAAGGCGTTCAGATTCAGATTCGGCCGCACCGCCGGATGCGCCAGCAGTACTTTTGGCTCAGACGCAAACAGCAAAGTGCGATCGAAGACACCCCAGTAGAGTGGCTTCTCGCCAAACCGATCGCGCGCGATGAAGAGCCGCTTTCTTCTGTCGTCCCACAAAGCGAAGGCGAACATGCCATTCAGGTGTTGGACCATTTCGCAGCCGTGCTCTTCGTAAAGGTGCGGCAGAATCTCTGTGTCGGATTCACTGCGGAAGCGGTGGCCGCGCTTTTCCAGGTCTGCGCGCAATTCGCGATAGTTGTAAAGCTCGCCATTGAGGACGACGGCCACGCTATGATCTTCATTGAACGTGGGTTGCTCGCCGGTGATTAGATCGATGATCGCCAGGCGGCGCATCCCCAGCGCAATTCCATCGTCGAGCAGATAGCCTTCAGAATCCGGCCCGCGATGGGTCATGCGATCGCACATCGAGCGGAGGAGTTCTTCGCCGCCATCAGGAGGTGGCGTGCGTGGCTCGAGATTCGCCCAACCGGTTATGCCGCACATAAGATCAATTAACCACAGAGGACACAGAGGAAGACATAATAATCATTTAGATAACAAATCTTTTGATGCCGTCTTTCAGGTGCAGAGAGTGAAAGTTAATCAGCAGGCCGATCGGTTTTCCGGTGAGTTTCAGATAGGAGATAAGTTGGGCTTGATGAATCGGAGCCAAAGCCTCAATTGCTTTTAGTTCCACGATTACGGTGTCTTCGACCAGAAGATCGAGCTTGTAACCTGCTTCCAATTTGATGCCATCGTAAACCACAGGAACCGGAACTTCAGACGCCACTTTCAGCCCTCGTTTAATCAATTCGTGTCTCAAACAGGCCGCGTAAGCACTCTCCAACAATCCTGGACCAAGCGCGGTATGTACCTTCATTGCCGCATCCACTACCGCTCCGCTGATTTCATTTCTCTCCATTGTTTCTTATCTATTATTTATTCTTCTCTGTGTCCTCTGTGGTGAATCCTATCCTTTCCCTCACCGCATAGATCGCTTTAGCCTGTGACTCGTGATAAGTCCGCACCAGCATCTCTGCCAGTAAACCCATAAAGAAAAACTGCACGCCCAGGACCAGCAGCACCATAGTTAATACCGGAAGTGGCGTTTGAATAAAGTCGGCATGATGCGGCCAACTCGCGAACTTCATGAGAAAGGCAAAGAGCGCGCAAAAAAAAGAAATCGCGAAAGTCAGTAGTCCGGCTGAGCCAAACATGTAGAGCGGTTTGGTCTGATACGACGCCATAAACTTGATCGTCATTAGATCGAAGACGACCTTGATGGTGCGCGACAGACCGTATTTCGATTTGCCCATCGTGCGGGCATGATGCTCGACGGGAATTTCCGTGACCCGCGCGCCCGACCATGAAGCGTAAATCGGAATGAAGCGGTGCATCTCGCCGTAAAGCTGCACATCTTCCAACGATTCGCGCCGGTAAGCCTTCAGCGAGCAGCCATAGTCGTGCAGCGGCACGCCGCCGATTTTCGAAATTATCCAGTTGGCCATCTGCGAAGGAATCTTGCGCGTAAACAAAGGATCCTGACGGTTCTTTCGCCATCCGGAAACCACGTCGTAACCTTCATCCAGCTTATCGAGCAAGCGCACAATATCTGCCGGGTCGTTTTGCATATCCGCATCCATCGGAATCAAGACGCGTCCTTTGGCGGCGTGAATGCCCGCAGCCATCGCCGGCGTCTGACCATAGTTGCGGCGCAGCGCGATAACCCGTACCCGTTTGTCCCCGGCAGCAATCTCGCGCAGGATATTCAGGCTGCCGTCACTCGAGCCGTCATCGACGTAGATAATTTCAGCCGTGCGCGCGAGTTGCACGAGTGCCTGGTTCAACTTTTCATGAAGCGGGCGGAGGTTTGGTTCTTCGTTGAAGACTGGAAGGAAAACCGAGATCTCCGGTTCTGCCGGATCGTCTCCGGCACGACGCGCGTGCGCCGCTACTTCGTTTTCTTGATCGTAAACTTTCATTTAATCAGTTCTTTGAGCTACACAAACGATCGACACACCAAACGGAAAATTCAACCATCGCAGCCACCAGCGCTCTGATCCCAGAATCCGCCCCAGCAATCCATTCAACGCGCCAATTGTAATATTGTTCTCTGAGTCCGGGCGCACGCCCGTCAGACGCATTATCACTCGACCGATCAGGATCGGCATGAAGAAGGTGAGGTTCGCATAAGTGGCGCGCTCGACGGCCAGGCCAGCTTCCGCCAGGCGCGTTCTCAGCTCCTTCACGGTGTAGCGACGACGATGATGGCTGATGTCGTCCTGCACGCCCCACAAAAACATGAATGCCGGAACGAACAGGAGCGCCCGCCCGCGCGGCCGCAGCACACGATGCATTTCTCTCAAGCCTGCGACATCATCATCGAGGTGCTCGACGACATCAAGGCCGGTTACTAAATCGAACGATGCATCTTCGTATGGCAAGGCTTCCGCCGCGCCCTGCTTAACTTTCGACAAGCCGCGAGCGCGACAAAACTCCAGGGCCTCGTCCGAGACATCCACGCCCTCAGCTACGCCGAAATCCGCAAGCATTTGCAGGTTTGCTCCGGTGCCGCAGCCGACGTCCAGAATTCGCGGCTCTGGTTTCCCGAGGTCTTTACAGATTCGTTCGACGAAACTGGCAATGATTTGCCGCCGGCCGAGGAACCACCAATGCCTGCCCTCGACCTCGAACATGATCGGGTAGGTGTGTTCCTGCATTTCGCGCGGGAGCGCAGGTTTGAAGTTGTTAGCTGTAGTCGACAAAACTTGCTGGGGGGTACGCACTCCTCTGGAGTGCCGCGCCCGAGCACGCCAGAGGCGTGCGTACCTAGTCCGCCGGTAAATCTCGAATCTGTCCATTGAAATGAGCGCATTCCAGGTCCATGAGAACTCTGATTTTCGTTCGCGACTCTTTGGTCAGATCCATTCTGTACGATAGCACGCAATGATTCGCCCACGTTACCCTGAGGAGATACTTGCCCGGCTTGAGTGAACGAAATTCAAATCGGTGATGATCGTCAGGCGGTGTGGCGGCAATTATCTTCTTCTTATTCGGCGTGAGGACTGCGACGCGAAAATCGGCCAAACTGTCCGGACTGTTGTTAGTAAAATAGATGATCCCGGCGGCTGTCCGCTGGTCCTGGCCGTAGACACTGACAGCCAGCGGAAGACAAATAAACAAAGCAGCCAGTGCTGGTTTGAACTTCAACCGTTCTTTGAGTAATAACATGCCTGACTCACCAAAATGATGCACCTGTAGTGCCCTCATTCTGTAGGGGCTTCCCTCCGTAGGCGCCCTTTTTAGTCGTTCCGGGACGCCCACGGAGGAACGCCCCTACAATTAGTCAAATTAGGGCGCTTTCAACCGTTCTTTCCCCTCCACCATTCTACGAAGCGTTGAATGCCCTCTTCAATTTGCGTCTGCGGATTGTAATTGAGTAACCGCCGCGCTTTGGTGATGTCCGCGAAGGTTTGCGGCACGTCGCCGGGCTGCATTGGCTGCCGATCAATCTGCGCAGTTTTTCCCAGAGCGCTTTCCAGCAGCGAAATCAGCTGGCTCAGTTCGACTGTGCGCGCCTCGCCCAGGTTGATGACTTCGTAGTCGCTTTGGTCGTAATCAATCGCCGCGCGCACGCCGGAGATAATGTCGTCGATGTAAGTGTAATCGCGCCGCGTGGTGCCGTCGCCGAAGACCGGAATTGTTTGGCCGCTGCTGATCAGTTTTGCGAATTTGTGGATCGCCAGGTCCGGCCGCTGGCGTGCTCCATAAACCGTAAAGAACCGGAGACAGACGATGCGCATGCCGTACAAATGCGAGTACGTATGGCAGATCAACTCGCCGGCGGCCTTGGTCGCGGCGTAGGGCGAGATCGGATTGAAGATGGAATCGTCTTCACTGAACGGCACCTTTTCATTCGTGCCATAGACGGACGAAGAGGATCCAAACACGAATTGTTTTGTTCCGCGTTCCCGCGCCAACTCCAGCAGATTCATCGTGCCATTGATGTTGGTTTCGACATAGAGGCGCGGCTCAGTCAGCGAAGGGCGAACCCCTGCACGGGCGGCCAGATGGACGATGCAGTCGAACCGATCGTCGCTCAGCGCCTGATGCATCGCTCCGTAATCGCTGATGTCCGCTTCGACCAGTCGATAGTTGGGCTGTCCGAAATGTGTCTGGATGTTGGCCCGTTTGACGGAAGGGTCATAGAAATCATTGAAGTCGTCAATGACGGTTATGTGCCAGTCGCCTTCTGAAAGCAGGCGGTCGACAAGATGCGAGCCGATGAACCCGGCGCCACCGGTGATCAGGATATTTTTCATTGAATCTGGTACTTTTCGTTCACGAAAAACCGCCCCATAACTCGAGTTACAGAGCGGTCTCTCTTCAATCGGTGCTGTTTAATTAATTCGACCCGTCCCTCCGCAATATCGACAATCTTGATTGCCGCAGTTACAAAGATCGCCGGGCTTTCGTGAACGGGTCTGGTGAGTGAGTCTTAATCAAATGTTTTCGTTATTATGATTCTTCTTCTGATAACAAATATGGGGTTTCGTTGCGTGATACAGCGAACCACAAAGCGGACACTTTCCCTTTAAATATTACTGGCACCGGTTTACTCCCTTCGTCAAGTTCAAAGAGCGTTGAATGGCGCCATACTAGCACCGTGGCCGAAAAGAAAAAAGTCGATTAGCGCCTGTGTGATGCTTCGCAAAGGAGTCAGTACCGCGAGCGGTAGCGACCGGGTAAGATCACTCAAAGTCAGGCAGTTCTTCTCCTTGCCCATACAGCACATGCTCAATAGCTTTCGCCACACTCTGCTCGTTCCACAAATATCTCTTGCTCCCTTTTTCCGCCCAAGGACTAGATTCTCGCTTCCAACAACCATCCTCTCACATCTGCCTCGTTGCGTTTGCTTTAAAGGCGTTTAATGCTCGTTCAGGGCGAATTAATCCGATTGCGACCACAGCATGCACGTGATTGGTCCTGATATTGAGAGCATGTAAGTGCCATTTCCGACATGTACAGGTTTCCCGTATAGCAAGGTCAACCGATCGACGCCGAGATTCATCCAGCACAACAGGCTCACCCTCTAGAATCTGGAGATTATGACGATGCCAGTTTTCGTTGGGTTCTATGTATGGGGACCTGTAACGATTGTGAAAGCGATCGATCGAACCGCGTTCATCTCCATGCAGCCAAGTGCCGTAAGAGCGGAAGGTAATTAGGTAGGCGAGGGGATTGTCGGTGTCGTTCCACATTGCGGCACATCCAGCTTCTCATTACGGCCAAGTAATGAAAGTTGCAAAGCCGCAGTCAGGGGCGCTACCCGGTCGCTACCGCTCCCGGTACTGACTCCAATCCTAACCACTCTACTTAGTCGCATAAATCCACAAATGCCAACCCCAACGAGCGGCCAACGCCGATTCAATCGAGCGGGGTAACACATTACCAATCCAAGGGATGAAACGCTTGTTGAGAAAATAAGCGCGCAGTTCGACTTGGCGAAAGTCCCTGAACAAACCTCGCGCTTCGCGTCGGGAATAAACTCGCGCCAGGGGATTGCCGGCGCCGTCGGTGCTCTGGCTGAGAAAATCATCTGTCGAAGAACCGCCGTTGGCTTTGGCGAGTTGTGCATGTTCTCGCAGCGAATCGATCGGCTCGCCGGTCAGTCTGTGAACAATCTTGATTCCGCCTTCGCTTTTCAGCAGGCCTGCGCCCGCCCGTCGCAAGACACGGATGCCGATGCGGTAATTGTAGCTGCCGCGGTGATACAGCATGACCATGGCGCGGCCGCCCGGTTTGAGGATACGATAAATTTCCCGCACGGCCGTCGCGGTATCCGGCGTGTGATGCAGGACGCCGTGCGAATAAACGACATCGAATGTCTCTCCGGCAAAATCAAGATTCTCAGCGTCGGACACCCGAAACTCGCCTTTCAGACCCGCTAGTTCAAACCTTTTTTGAGCCAGCTCGATAGACGCTTCCGTCAGATCGATGCCGGTGTAGTCCGCGCCGGCCTTCGCAAACTGCGCCCCATCCGTTCCCAAACCACACCCGATTTCCAGGACCTTCAAACCGCGCGTCGACCTGAAATCCGCAGCAATGGGAATATGCCATTCCTTGCCGTACCGGTGCGCTTCGACTCGATCAAAGAATTCGCGTGTGCCCATCTCGGCATCACTGAATTTTGTGCCGCAGGGATGCTCTTGCCAGAAGGCGCGGACGCGCTCTTTCAACTCCTGGTTCGGGTCAACTGCTTTCGAATTTGGACGTGACATGAAAAGTGGCAGCTCTCGGGTTGTCAGTATAAACTGAAACCTCCATTGTTTTCAGGGGCGTCCCGAAACGTAGTGGTTCAATTTGAAAACAAATGTCCGACAGACTTTTTAGTTTGTCGCCAGGTTTCCACAAGCTAAAGCTTGTCGGACATTGAAGGGGTGGTAGCAGGATCTCGTTAGATCGTCATGATTACATTTCAGATCTCAGGTTACTTGACCGAATTTACTGGCGGGCAGGCCGAAATCAAGGTTGAAGGCCCGGCCCGAAATGTCGGCGAGGCCCTGCAAGTACTTTGGAACCGTCACGTCGGTTTGCGAGATCGAGTGCTGACAGAGCGGGGCGAAGTAAGGCCACACGTGAACGTTTTTGTGGACGGACAGGTCACACGCCGCGATCTGGCGTTGCAGACCGTGATCAGGGAAGATAGCGAAATCTGCATCATGCCGGCCGTGAGCGGTGGGTAACGCAAACTGTTAGTTTGCGAATTCCCCGGGCGCAAACTAACAGTTTGCGTTACAAGGAACTCTGGCAAGCAAGCGACCGTATAATTCACGAACCATGTTTTGTCCCAGTTGCGGATCAGAGGAACGTCAGGCGAGCCAGTTTTGTCGGGCTTGCGGCACCGACCTGCGAGCCGTGCGCGTGAGCCTGGAACGACCCGATTCGGTTACGGCTTCGGCCGTAACGGCGCGTGAAGAAATCGGCCGCGCCGTGGCCGCTAAGATTCGCGAAGTCCAGGACGCCCGCGAACTGAAAAAGGTCGCTGAAGACGTACTCCCTCAGATCGAAAAGTTTCTCGAGTCTCCGGAAGAGAAGCGGATGCGGCGTATCCGCAGCGGTGTCGTGGTGGCGGCCGCAGGACTTGGCGGAACCATTTTCATGGTCCTGATGTCGGCATTTTTGCGCGGCCCCGATTCCGAGACATTCCTGGGAATTGCGGGTATGGGGGTTGCCTGCTTTCTGATCGGAATCGGCTTAATCATCAATGCCCTGTTCTTTACCAAACCGCGCGGCCGGGTCGAGGACCATTCTTTGGCTGCGCGCGATCAGAATTTGCTCGATGGCGGATATACGCCGCCATCACCGGCTTTCAAAGCTCAGACAACTTCAAACCTGGCTGTGGCTCCCAACGCCTCAGTCACCGAGCAGACGACCAGGCATTTGAAGACTTAGCGGGCTGGGGAATTTTGGAGTGCGGCGACTTGTCGCCGCTTTGCAGGGAGCAAATCTAAGTTGCAACCAAAGCGGCGACGAGTCGCCGCACTCCAAATTATCGACTCAGCCAATTTGAATTTAGTTTTCATCAGCCTGCTAGAGCTGAACCTTCTGGATATCGATTTATGTTCTGTCCCAGCTGCGGATCTGAAGAACGTCAGGCAAGTCAGTTTTGCCGCGCCTGTGGTGCTGAGTTGCGCGCCGTACGTATGGGACAGGAACGGCCGGACTCAATCACTGCGTCGGCTGAATCCGCGCGCGAAGAAATTGGCCGGGCCATTGCCGAAAAGATTCGCCAGATGGAAGACGCGCACACAATGGAGCGTTTCGCCCACAGCGTGCTGCCCCAGGTCGAGAAGTTTCTTGAGTCGCCCGAAGAGAAACGACTGCGCCGGCTGCGTTCCGGAACGATCACGGCACTGGTTGGTCTGGCCGTGGGCATACCGTCTCTGTTGTTTTTTTTGATCGACGAGAAAGGACCCCACGTCTTGCTGGGATGGTTATCCGTATTTGCGCTGATCACATTCGCAACGGGCTTAGCGCTGTTGATTAACGGTCTCGTGTTTTCGAAGCCGCGTAAAGAAATTACGGATCCTTCCTCACGCGCGCTCGCCCAGGAGTTGCTCGATAACGGGCATGCCAGACCGCCTGCAGGATCAATCGCCGAAGGTAATCCGCTCTTGCGCGCCCCGACGACCTCGAATCTGGTTCACCCTCCCGGTTCGGTAACTGAACATACGACGCTTCATCTAAAGTCTGAACGCTAGCATCAATTATGGTCCTAATTCTTGAAGGCGGCTGTCGGGTTTCCCAAATGCACGACGGCGAACCTCTTGTGCGAGGCACGCTGCGCATTTGGAAACAGATTGGTCGCGCGACCGGCGCGCAGGCGATTTCCCTTCGGGTGATGGAATACGCGCCGGGGTTGTCACCTACAATTCAGAATGAAGACTGCGATGAGATTCTGTACGTGCTGGGCAGCGAAGTCAGTACCACCCGCGGTAGCGGGTGGGTTAATGTGCTGATCGATGGCCAATCGCGTGAGGTTGGCCCTGATTCCGGCATCTACATCCGTCCCCAACAGGCATTTGCCATCGATAATCCCGGTCCCGATTCAGTTACCATCATCAGCTCGCAGTGTCCCGATCCCGATCGTGCTCCGGCATTCGTTTCATCAACAGCTTCGCTAACGGATCCGCCAACGGACCTCGCGTCACCCATCGTTCGTCTCGCAGATCAGCGCGCGCAGCCGACCGCCGATCGCTGGTACCGTGTGTTGGTCGACGACGCAATCGGTAGCGCAAAAGTCACTCAATTTGTCGGCTCGATACCGCCGGGGCGGGCGCCGGATCATTTCCATCACTACGAAGAAGTACTTTTCATCCTGAAAGGTGAGGGCCGTATGTGGGCCGGCGAAACCAACACGCCGGTTGCACCCGGCTCATGCATTTACCTGCCAAAGGGCCAGGTGCATTGTGTCGAGAATACGGGCGAAGGTGAGTTGCGTTTGTTGGGAGTGTTTTATCCGGCCGGTAGTCCAAGCGTTAGGTATGAGGCGTAGGATAGACACATGAAGCTGGATTTGATAGCGGACTTTTAGAGTGCCTGTCAAAGATTTGGCTTCGCAACGCTCGTAGCCGACCGCCCGATTGCATCTGGCATTACACTTCAGAGCAAGGGCGCGCGGGAATTCTTGAATCCAACAAGTTATGGCGATAAACGACAGGGCTATTCGATAGCATTCATTTCCGCATTGTTGAGTTTCAGTAGGAAGAAACATTTGATGGAACTCAGTTGGTGCCGAGTTGAGTATGAGAAGGAGCGGCAAATCAAAGAACTTCGTTACGTCATTGGGTGTTGGATTGATTACCTCAGGCGCGAGAGACCGGTAGGTGTTTCTCGATTATCTCAAATGATGGCTGACGATCTCATTCAATTTCTCTGTCGCTTCAAGAAATGCGGATATAAAGATGAAAATGAATGGCGATTGGTCTACACGCCGAAGGCTGGTAACGTCGTCGAAGAAAAAACTCGAACAGTGGGAACTCGCCAAGTTAGATATATTGAATTGGCTTTGTCCGTGGAAATCTCATCGCGCGGGGCAGAAACTTGGAAGCTTCCTATTCAAGAGGTAATGGCTGGGCCGAATCTCCAGAGTACGAAGTCATTGAGGCTGATTGACTCACTTCTAAAGGCTAACGGGTACCTCACCGTCCGCTCGTCAACTTCTACTTATGCTTAATTCGCCTCATTCTCAGTCCGCGAAGCGGACGACCGGAAATAGCCCAGCAGTTCACTGCTGGGAACTACGAGCGCATCACATGACAGTCCGTGAAACGGACGGCTGAATTCATCAAAATATGTAACGGCGATCGTATTCAATGCCGTGTTTCTCCAGCAGATCGATAAACTCCTCCTGAAAGCTTTTCTTGCAGTGGTGCTCCTTCTGGCGATGAATGTAAGCGATAGTCTTATCCGCCTGTGATGAACTGACGCTGAAAGCGCCATATCCTTCTTGCCAAGCAAATTTGCTATGTTCACGGAATGTGTCGTGAATCCACTTGGATGAGCCGCCTTTTATCAATTGAACGGCCTTCGCAAAACTAGTCATCGCGGGTAATGACAACAACGCGTGTAAATGATCCGCGGTACCACCAATTGCAATGGCCTTCATGTTGTTTTCCCTGGCAATGCCGCCGATATAGGGCCAGAGGCGAGACTCCAATTCAGGTGTGATGAAGGGAAATCTCTCTTTGGTGCTGAAAACGCAATGCATGAGGTTGTTAACATAGGAATGCGGCATCGTGAGAGTCTCCTTTCAGTCGTCCGCTTCGCGGACTGTTTCAGTGTTTCGATTTGATCCCAGCGCTGAAGCGCTGGGCTATTTCCATTCGTCCGCTTCGCGGATTTGTTTGCGGTTAATCCTGTCTATTAATCCACTAGTTTCGCCAAAATCTCCATCGCCTCTCGCACTTCCTCATCGGTATTGAAGAAATGCGACGACATGCGCAGGCCGACTCCGGGGCGGCAATCAACAAAAACTTTTCGTTCGGCCAGGCGCTTGACCATTCCGGGGCCATCTTCAACGAAAATCATGACTGAGCCGCCGCGTTGATTCACGTCGCGCGGGCTGTTCACTTTCCAGCCGTGCTCCAGAGCAAACTCGATCATGAATTCCGTCCGGCGCACCGACTCTGCGCGCACCGTTTTCACGCCGACCTCTTCGATCATTTTCAAACCAGGCAAGACCGAATAGAGCGCGGGAATGCCGGGAGTTCCCTGGGCAAAGCGACGAACTGAATGGTCATAGCGCATTGGCGGCGGCGCGAAATCAAAAGGCGCGCCGTGCGCCACCCAACCGGTCAGTCTCGGCTGAAGCTGGCTTTGCAGATCCGGCCGCACGTACAAATATCCGCAGGCCGGCCCACCGCACAGCCACTTGATCGTGCCGCCGATCAAAAAATCGACTCCCCAGTCGCGTGCTTTCAATTCAACAGCGCCGGCCGATTGATAGACATCGAGCAGGACCAGTGCGCCGTACCGGCGCGCGCGTTCCACAATGGCCTCGACCTCGACACGATACGAGCTGCGAAATGAAACATGCGAAATCGCGACCAGTGCGGTCTGATGATCAATCGCGTCCAGAATACGTTCCAGCGGAATCACGATACCGTCATCGGAAGGAACCATCTCGACGCGCGCGCCCACCGGCGTTTGCGCGTCCAGGATGTATTGCATCGACGGGAAATCAAGCGCGCTGGCGACGATCTTGTTTCGCTTACTCGAGGTAAAGTCGAAGCATGAGAGCACGCTGAAAAGCGCAATCGAAGCGTTGGGTTGAATCTGCACTGAGCCGGGATCGCCGCCGAGAATCTGCGCGACGCGATCACCGACCTGGGCGGACATCTCCCACCAGCTGTTGGCCCAGGCATCTTCGCTGGTGTGCTGTTCCCAGGCTTCGTAATAGGCCAGCATCGACTCGCGCGTCGCGCGCGGCACGGGTCCGAGGCTGTGGCTCAGCAGATGGATGCCGGAAGCCAGGGTCGGAAATTCTTCGCGGCGTCGATTGATTTGTAGTTTGTCGGACATGGTTTTGCGGCTTTGCCGCCTGATGTGCGGAAAGGCTTTGCCTTTCCGGAAAACGTAGTTGGTTCTATCGGGCTACGCCCAATTTGTCGAGGCGTAGCCTCGCTCGATCAAAACGTAAGACTGCCGGAAAGGCGAAGCCTTTCCGCACATCGAGCGGCAAAGCCGCCACGACGCCGCTGGGTTAAGCTCGGATCTGACTTAACATCTTTTCTAAGCCGGCTGGATCGGCTCGTAGTCCTGCCAAAACTCTCTCGGCCTCTTCGCCAATCGGGGGATCGATCGATTGTTCGCGAATGTGGCGCAGGATCTCGCCGGCTACGAACTCGGTCGTCATCTTCGGCACATCCGCGCCTTTACTCATGTCTGTGTCGATCGTAGTGGGCATGACAGTCATGACGTGCACACCTCGGTCGCCGAGATAAGCGCGTAGTGCCTGGCCGAGCGAAAGTAAAGCCGATTTGCTGGCGCAGTAGGTTCCAATCAGAGGCAGATTGATTTTCGCAAAAGCCGTGGCGACATTCACAATCATTCCCTCGCCACGTTCAATCATCGCCGGTGCGAGAGCGCGCGTCATGCGCAGCGCGCCGAAATAATTGACGTTCATTTCCGCTACTGCATCGTCAAAACTCATGGTTAATGGATTGCCATAGCCGGCCACGCCTGCGTTGTTCACCAGAATGTCGATGGGCCCCACCTGGCTGGTCGTATTTACGTCGTCGTCGTTAGTTACGTCGAGCTGGATTGGCGTGATTCGGTCCGCCTTCAAACTCTCAAGGTCCGCAGATTTGCGCGCACCCGCGAAAACTTCTTTCGCGCCGGCTTCGGCAAAAGCAGACGCCAGAGTCCGGCCAAGGCCTCGACTGGCTCCAGTGATTAGAATGGATCTTCCTTCGATGATCATAGATTTTGCGGCTTTGCCGCCGCACATGGCGGAAAGCCTCTGGCTTTCCAAGCCTGCCGCTTATTGATTACGGAGGCTATGCCTCCATGATGCGAGGCGTAGCCTCGCAGAAAATTAGACTGACACTTCCGGTAAGCCGGAGGCTTACCGCCATGTGCGGCGGCCGAGCCGCGGAGTCGTAGAGACCCCCCAACGCGAATGGATCAAAAACTGAAACCCGACTTGATCAACCATCCACCTGCTTACGCCAGTGGTGTCTTTTTCTTCTTCATCACGCGCGCCAAACCGTAAAGCCCCACGCCGATAGCGCTCCAGACAATCGCCAGTTCAACACTGGTCAAAGAGTGCGCGCTGATTCGCTCACTGAGGCTGGTGCTCTGCAACGTGCGCAGATCGCGCGAAATCATCACCAGGATCAGTCCACCCATCGACAGAACCGAAATCCAGCCGGCGAATCTCTGGAGCCAAACCGGCATTGAGATCGTGATCTGGCGATTGAGATCAGGATTAAAGCGCGGCAACAGCAAAAACGCCAGGCTGTGCAGAAAATAAAGCAGCACCAGGGCGAAGACTGCAATGTTCAGAGCCAAAGCCAGCTGGCGGCTCACCAGCAGAACCAGACAGGCGATCAGATTTAGCGTCAGCGCTACCACCGGCGTCGCCGTCCGCCGGTTAACCGATCCGAGCACGGCTGGCGCCAGACCGTCTTCGACAAAGATCAATGCCAGGCGTGACGGCACAATCAGCGTCGGATTCAGAGACGTAGTGATGGCCATGATCGCGCCCAAAGTCACAAACGTGGCGGCGCCCCAGGGTAAGTATTTCATCGCGACTTCAGTCATCGGCGTCGCGCTGGCCTGGATTTGTGAGAGCGGCAGAACGCCAAAGGCGACGATCGACATCAGGACAAAGATGATCGCCGTCAGGCTGATGCCGCGCAGGAACACCAGCGGCAAACGGCGCGTGCTGTCTTTGGTTTCGCCGGCCGTCTGGGCCAGTGATTCAAAGCCGGCGTAAGAAAAGAAAAGCGGGATGAAGCTGAGTGCCAAACCACTGACGCCGTGCGTCAGGAACGGTGAATAGTTCGCCACCCGAATCGCGAACAATCCGGGAACGACCAGGACAATAATCGAGAACCCGAGCACCACGCACATCGCCACCTGGATTCTGCCAAACCAGCGCACACCGATGACGTGGACCAGATAGAAAAAAAGCAAACTTCCGATGGCCAGCGATTGGTGAAACAACTCGCCGCTGAATCGCCGGCCGGTTAATTCAGTAAAGTAACTCGCCAGCGCGTCGGCAAGATAAGCAGCCGCGCCGACATAAGCGATGATCTTCAACCACGAGCCCACGTAAGCCAGACCGTAACCACCGAGCGTTCGCGAGATGTGCAGGTACTCACCGCCCGGTTCGCGACCCAATGGCGTCGAAATGAACGCGGCGTAGGGAATCGAAGTGGCGAGGATGGCCGGCATCAGGATGATGTAGCTGAGAATCACGCTCGGGCCTGTAATCGCGCCGGCGTCGCTGGTGACTTTGAAGATACCGGCGCCGATCAGTATGCCGATCAGCGCCGCGTAAGATTCCACTGTGCCGAGATCTCGACGCAGACGAGAGACCGGTTGGGGCGGATTGATGTGGTTAGTCATTTCGGTTGGGGCGAGACGAAGTCAGTACCATCCGCGTCAGCGGATGGGTTAAGCACGAGCGTTTACCTTAGGTAAGTCATTATCCCATCCGCTGACGCGGATGGTACTGACCCCGTTGACGCGGATGTACTGACCCCGTTTACGCGGATGTACTGACCCGTGACGGACGAGTCCTATCGCTTCATCAACTCATTCGCCGGCAGACTCGGGTCCAGAACCTTCTCAGCCGTTTCAACTCCCGCAACCGGCAGCGCCGTCGCATCAATCAATCCGAGTTGCGCCAGCACCGAGGCCTGATCCCAGTAAATGTGTTCGTGCGCCAGCTGGCCGTCGCGAAAGTGCACTACGACGATCAGCGGAATCTTCACATGCTTGTGCGTGGGCGCCACGCCGGGCAGCATCCAATCCATTTTGATCGTGTGGGTGAATTCAAAAACCATCTCATCGACCACGCGATCCGTTCCCGTGGTCCGCGACACCGGCGTCATCGAAGTATCCGGCGGCATTTGGGGGATGAAACGCTGCGAATAGAATTCTCGCAGTTCGTCATGTCCCACCCCGCCGGTCATAACCGGAACGTGATTGACGTAAGCATCCGCGACCATGGTTTTCAAAGTGTCTTCCGTGTCACGGGTCGCGAATTCGTATTTGACGTGTTCATCCCACTTTTCCGAAAGCAAACGCTGCGCGTTTCGGAACCCTTCGCCGGCGAGCTGCCGCACGAAAAACTCCAGGGTGCGCAGGTTAGCAATCTCTGCTGAAGCTTTGTCATAGTGCGCGCCACCTGGCCGTCCGAACGCATGATCCTGATCCGGATAATTATGGATTGTCACCAGCGGATTTTGATCCAGCGCCGCGTGAATCTGCTGCTGAGCTTCAGGCGGACAAAACTGATCTTTGCCGGCAACATGCAACATCAGTGGTGAACTCAACCCACTGACTTCATTCAAACTCTTTTCAATGCCAACGCCGTAGTAGCCAACCGCACAGTCTGGTTTGAAACGAACCGAAAGCAGCCAGGCGAGATTCCCTCCTAAACAGAATCCAACGCCGCCGACGCGACCGGTGCACGCCGGATGTTTGCGCAAAAACTCGAGTGTGGCGGCCGAGTCTTCCACGGCTTTCGCTTCATCGAGACCCTGGTAAAGTTGGAAAGCCTTCTGCCATTCGGCGTCCGTTTGGTCGGTTATGTCCACGCCCGGTTCCTGCCTCCAGAACAGATCGGGACAAATCGCGACGAACCCGTGGGCCGCATACCAATCGCAAACCTCGCGCATGACTTGATTGACGCCAAAGATTTCCTGCATGACGAGAATGCCCGGGCCAAACCCACCGGCAGGCCTTGCCAGGTAGGCTGCGAACTCTCCGCCATCGAATGATTTGATCATGACCATTTATGCTCCTCCAGCGGAAAGCTTTATACGCGAAGTCTTGTCAATTGGCGAGGGTGCGGGGCGGTAGGAGTCAGTACCGGGAGCGGTAGCGACCGGGTCAGGTAGCGCCAGAGATTCTCAGACTCCGACGGACCCGGTCGCTACCGCTCCCGGTACTGACTCCTACTGCCCGGACCTGCTCCTGATCCACTCTTTTCCCGCCGGACACATTTCGAGAAAGTTGCAGGTCCGGCAGTGAGCGGCCGGCAGCGGTGGAAACTGGTCCGCATCGAGGGTGCCGTCCAGCAATGCGATCATGGTCATGGCCTCATCAACGTTGCGCGCGCAGATAACTTCTTCCAGGAGGGAAGCGGGCAAGCTGAATTCAATCTGAGGTTCGATGAAGTGCAAGGTGGCGCGTAGCGTCTGGATGCGAACGTCAGCCGGCAGCAGTTCGCGCAGCGCGAGGGCGTAACCCTGCATCTGCAATCGATAGTCGTTTGCTACTTTCTCGACCTGATCGTTGATCGAAGCATTCAGTCCATTATCAGGGCCGGGGTTGTCCTCAGTCACGACCTCTTCCCCAATCGACTCAAAATTGAGCAGGCCCTGGCCGATCGCGTTTGTTGAGTTTTTCGACTGGATTTTGAGCTGGGCCGCACCCGAGGCTTCTGTGGAGCTTACCTCTGTTTGAGCTTGCCTCAGCGGCGCCGAAAATCGGTTAGTCTTGAAATCGATGATTTCGACATCAACACCGTCTCCATTCGTCGCCGGAGTAATCAGAAGCTTGTCGATGGTGCCGGTCAGAATGCCGTACGGCCGCCGCAAGCGAAATCGCAACTCACTCCAAAGACCGGGAGCGGAGTGGGGATTGCGAATTTGGAATTTGGAATTTGGAATTTGTAATGCCGAATCAGCAAACCCCTGTGCCGAAACGATGCGCCGGAAAACATCGCTCGCCAGATAATTCTCCGCGAGTGGCAAAAGGGCGCGCACGGCCTCTTCATTGTTGATCTCGAAAGTGCGGCCCACCAACTCGGCCTGTCGCTGAGCCAGGACGTCTTCGAAGCTGGCAGTCAGACGTGCTTCGACATTGTCTCCTTCGCGAAACGTCTCACAAAAGCGGTGAATGACGGCGCCCTTCAAAGTCGCCGTGAGATTGGCCGGAGGCTCCGGCGCTTCGGCATCGTTCCAAACCGCGCGCTCTTCCTTGCCCGGGGTTCGCAGCATCCGTTCAAAATAATATTGGCGCGCGCAACGCTGAAAATTGATTAGTTGCGTAACCGTAAAGCGTCGCAGCGCTTTCCCGTAATCAGCCTTGATCGGTTGCAGCAAAGGAAACGTCTCTTCCAGCGGGCGAGCCGGGTCAAGCGTTTCAGGTGATTCTAATCGGGCGTGCTGAGAACTTAGGGAGAACGGTGTCTGGGGCTCGCGATCGATCGTGATTTGAATTTGCACTTCGTCGGTGAGTTTCAGCAACTCGCTCGGGGAATGCGGTTCCAGCTCTAAAGCGCGCCAGACCCAACCCAACCATTGTTCACGATCCGTTTTGGTGAGGTTCTCCAGACCTTTCCGATCAATCGCGCCGGACAAGATCAAACGATCTTCGGCCCGGGTGGCGGCGACGTACAGCAGCCGCATGCTCTCGAACTCTTCGCGCCAGCGGTTGCGTTGGCCCAACTCGTTGAAAAGGGCCCCGCGGACTGAGCGGCCGCGTCCGTCGGGAACGCGGACGGTCATCCCTTTGTGCCGATCGAGAATAAATGCAGCTTCGCGCCGGTTCGGCTCGCGATGAAGATCGGGAATGATGACGACCGGAAACTCGAGGCCCTTGGCCTGGTGAATCGTCATCAAACGAACTACGTTGGCCGTCTCGTCCATCTGCCCTTCACCCTCGCGGCCGCCGATGGCTTCGAACTCTTCGACGTAATGAACAAAGTCGCGAATCAGGTGGCCCGACTTTTCAAATTGTTCGGCCAGGCGAAAGAGTTTTTCAACGTTGGCAACGCGCTGGGCGCCATCAAAATTGGCTGCGATGATTGGCATGAACTCGGAAGAAGCGACCGCGTAACGAAGCAGTTCGGCAATGCCGTAGCGATTGCGCCGGTCAATCATCGACTCGATCCAGACGGCGATGCGATCCAGGGCCGCTCCGTCGTCCTGATCGATGAACTCAATCTCACGATGACGGCGAACCGCGCGCAGCAAATTCCGGCGGTGCAGTTTCGTCGAGGTTTTATCTCCCTCAATCCACGGCGCACATCGCAAGGCCAGCAAAGCGTTGTCGGAAATTCCACCCAGGGGTGAGCGCAGGATCGCCGCCAGTGCCAACTCGTCCGTCGTGTTGTCGAGAAACCGCAGCAGCTGGATTAAGTCGGTTATTTCTTCGCGTTGATAGAACCCTTTGCCCTGCACGGTCAGATAAGGAATGCCCGCGCGTCGCAGAGCGCTTTCGTAGGTCCAGACTCCGGTGAAAGCCCGCAGCAGAATCGCGATGTCTTTGTAGTCGTGCGGTACGCAGGCCTCCGGCCTGCTCTCTTCACCATTTAAGTCCCGGCCACTCACCAGCGCGCTGATGCGCGTGGCGACTTGCTCAGCGTCGCGTTGCTGCGCGGCGAATGAGTTGCTGCGAAATGCCGGTTCCGCGTTTTCGGCGGGCGCGGTTTCGTCAGGTACAACTCCGACCAGAAACTCAACGTGCGGGGGATCGTGCTCAACGTCCCGCTGCGCAATGCTGAGTTCATGCGCGACGTAGCCAAGCTGGTCCAAAACGTCTTGGGGCACCTCGCCGCGCGGCTCAAATATTTTGGCGAAGATAAAATTGAGCGAATCGATCAGCGGTTTCTGACTGCGAAAATTCAGGTGCAGTGGTTGCTTCAGGCCGCCGGCGGTTTCGATCGCGGCCGTCATCTCCGTGAATACATCGACGTCCGCGCCGCGAAAACCATAGATGGATTGCTTGCGATCGCCGACGATAAAAAGGTTAGTGCCGCGAACCAGCGCCAGCCTGGTCATGAGGTCACGCTGCAAGCCATTCGTATCCTGAAATTCATCAACCAGAAAATACCGATAGCGCTCAGATATCCTCGCCAGCACTGGCGTGTGATCGAGCAGACGCAGGGCCCGCAGTTGCAGGTCGTCAAAATCCAAAACCGACAGCCTCTGCTTTTCCGCATCCAGCCGGCGATCAATTTCGCGGAGCAGTTGCAAAACGGCTAGTGAGTATTCCTTCGCCAGCAGGTCGAAACCAATCGCCGGCAGCGTTCCGCGGAGACAATCGCTGCCCGCGGGATTGTCGCCCCAGAGCAATTCATCAATTCGTTCGATTGCCGGATGCGCGCGCTTTTGGGGACGGGCGTCCCAGAAGTCTTCGATTGCCTGGGTGTAAGCCGCAATTGTTTTTTCGGTCGGCGGTTGCGCCAGGATGCGGCGCAGGGCCGGCCATTCCTGCGCTGCTTTGCTGCGCCTTTCTTCGGCCGCTGGGGTCAGCCGCGGAGCCGACAGCAGCTCACCCATGCGCGCGTCCAGATTTTTCAGTGCTCGCGCATAAGCCATCTCGTGGGAATGGTGCGCCGCCGTAAGCTTCTCGATCGTTTCGATCGACAATCCTTCACCGCGATATTTGCGATGAAGTTCGACCAGCGCCGCGGCTAGCGCCGCCCGTCCGGTGCCCTGAGCAAACTGCAGGATGGTTTCGTGACCGTGATGAATGGCGTCGGCGAGCGCTTCTTCGACTACGGATTCCAAAAGCATCGCCGCCTGATGCTCGTCGAGCAGGACAAATTGCGGATCGATGTTGGCTTCGACGGGGAACTCGTGCAGCAGACGCGAACAGAAACCGTGAATCGTGGTAATGACCGCGCCTTCGAGCGTGCGTTTGTGACGTAGCCAGGTTGGCCGCTCGCGTTCAGGCGACGTGCGCAGCAGCCCGTCGATTCGATCGCGCACGCGCTGTCGCATTTCATTGGCCGCGCGATTAGTGAAGGTGATAGCGACAATGTTATCGACTGAGACTTTTTTCGCGCGCAGGATTTCCAGATAACGTTCGACCAGGACGAAGGTCTTGCCGGCGCCCGGACCCGCGGTGACGGACAGATGGCGATCGAGCGTGTGCGCAGCGATTTTTTGTTCGGGCTTTAATTCACGCGGTTTCGATTGAGCGTGGGGCTTCACGGCTGGCGATCACAGGAAAATATGCGAGGTTCGTTCATAAAAATGGTGCACCCGGCACGACTCGAACGTGCGACCCCCTGATTCGTAGTCAGGTACTCTATCCAGCTGAGCTACGGGTGCGTTCTGAAGAATTGTAAGGCAGTTTAAGGTTTCAAGTTTGAAGTTTCAAGTGGGCGGTGCGCACGCCTCTGGCGTGCTATCCAGAAAACGATCAGTGTCAACGCAAGCACGCCAGAGGCGTGCGTACCGAGCCCGGTTACCTCGCGAAATACCCGGGTTTGGTGCTGGCCACCAAATCTCCGCGTCCAATCTGGACGCGAATCTCTCGCCACTTTCCGTCGCGCAAATTTGGATTCGGCGCCTGGTAAGAAATGCTGTAGAGCGTTCGCAAGTCGGCGGCAACCTGCGCGTACAAGACCGAGAGTTGATCAAGCCGCTTGATTTCATGCAAACGCCCGCCGGTGCGATCGGCGAGTAATTGCAGACGCGTGCGCGCCGCCCCGTACATCGCATTAATCGAAGGATCGGGCAGCGGCAGACGCTTCGGATCGCCCGAAGGCAGCGCCAGCGGAAAGATCGCTACTCCCTGGCGATCCGCATCATTCAGAACCGAAAGCAGCTGCGAACTGGTATCTGCTTTGATGGCGGTCGGTAGATCAGTTTCGGACGCTTTGGCGACGATGGCCCGATCGCCATTACGCGCTTCCGTGTCCAGGCCGTCAGTCAAAACGACTATGGCTTTGCGTCGTTTGCCTTCGTGAGACAATTCTTTCAGCGAATACTTCAGAGCGTCATACAGCGGCGTGTTGCCTTTGCCAGTTTGCAGCGTGATGCTAATCGCATAAGCAATCTTAGCCCGGTCCGTCGTGAACGTAAGATCGAGTTTGGTTCCCTTGCCGTTGAAATCAACGACGGCCACCCGATCATCGGGACCAAGCGCGTCCAGAAACCGCAACGCTGCCTGATTGATTTGCTGTCGAAAGTTGATGGTGGAACCAGAGGTATCCAACATCATCACCAGGCTGAACGGCGCATCTGTCGGTTCAAAGTTCACGATGGGACGCTGCACGCCATCCTCAAATACCGCAAAGTCGCTCTTCGAGAGATTTGTCACCACCCGGCCCCGCTGATCGACGACGCCGACGTTGAGCTGGACCAGCGCGGTGCTCGTGGTGATGACATCGTCAGGCGTTTGCGCTTGTGCAACCGCGGCGAACGATGCGAACGCCGTCGTCAAAAGACAGACTAAGATGAGTCGTGGCGACGCTTTGCAGACTGCAGCGGGGATACGGAATCGAACCATTCGATCTACCAAATTCAGAGATTGCTGGGGTCGTTTGAGTATGCCTACGTGAGGGAAGAGTTGCAACCTGCGAAATACGACTCTGGGAGGCAACCGTCCCGGTTGTCCTGTACTCTCGGAATCAGGCAGCAAGCGAGGACGCCGGCACTCCAGGCAGGCGCCGAATGTTGGTTTGGCTTGGGCCTTTCAACGTGTCAGAACCGGGAGCGATAGCGACCGGATCGAACGATAAAGTTGCTGATGAGCCGGTCGCTATCGCTCCCGGTTCTGACACGTCAATCCCGACAGTTAATTGCAACTTGCGATAAGTATTCTCGCCACACTGAATGATTAATCCTCACTCATCTCGCTGGTTTAATCGAATATAATCTCGCGCTTTCGCAGGTTCTCGCGCTTATGCAACGGCCCAACTTCTGTGTCGAATGTGGCGAGCGCCTCCCGCAAAAAGGATGGAGTGCGCGGCTGGGCCGGCGTTACTGCGAACCCTGCACTCAACGGTTGGGAACGGTCGCGGCTTTTAGACCAATGATGATGGCGGCCCTGCTTGCCATCGCTGCTTTTGCATTCGGGCGATACCTGCGGCCGGCGCCGCCGCCTTTGATTATTCAGCGCGCTGCCAGCTCTCCTCTTTCAGATTCGCCGGCCGGGCCTGGCCGTCCGTCAGATCGTAATCGTCAGACGAATCAAAGCCAGGTTGCTTCAGTCGCGAATGAAGAAGGCTACATCTGCGGCGCGCGCACCAGGAAAGGCGCGCCCTGCCGTCGTCGCGTCCACGTCGCCGGCGAGCGTTGCTTCCAGCATAAGGGTTTGCCGGCGATGGTGCCTTTGGAAAAGCTCGTGATCAAGTCGGCGAATTCATCGAAATAGCTAATAGAGCTCTGGCTTTGGCAAATCCGAAGGGCCGTTAGGCCCGCCATATTTGTAGAACTCAACCCGATTCTATTACAGAGGCCCGTAGGGTCGACACATTCCTGGAAGGAGATACCGATGGCGAACACATATTCTCAGATTTACATCCAAATCGTCTTCGCAGTGGAAGGCAGGCAGAATCTAATCGATCCCATTCACAACGACGATCTGCAAAAGTACATAACCGGGATTCTTACCAAGCAGAACCAGAAACTGATCGTCGTAAACAACATGCCCGATCACGTTCATCTATTGATCGGACAACGTCCCGATAGTGCCCTTTCAGATTTGGTCGGCGACATAAAATCCGGCTCAACCAATTTCATTAATCGACAACGTTGGGTTAAAGGAAGATTTAACTGGCAGGAAGGTTTTGGGGCCTTCTCGTATTCTCGGTCGCAGCTCGACACGGTGATTCGTTACGTTAAGAACCAGCAGAAACATCATAAGAAACGATCGTTTCGTGATGAATATATTTCGCTGCTGGATAAGTTCGAAGTGCCTTATGATGAGCGATATATTTTCAAGACGCTCTGATAGATATGTCGGCCCTACGGGCCTAACCATTGATTCGCACGCCTTTCTACAAATATGTCGGGCCTAACGGCCCTTAAGACTGAAAAACCCGCGCGAGCTTCACAACTCAGCGCGGGCTTCTCCTCTCAATTTACAACCCTACTTAATCGTCTTCACCGGCGGCGCCGGCCGTCCCGGCAACCTCACCGGGCTCTTCAGTTTCGTCATTACCTCAGCGATGCCGCGTTCCAGCTGCGGATCCTTGCCGGCAATTTCCGAGCGCGGATCGTTGTCTACTTCGATGTCCGGATCGACACCGTAACCTTCAATGATCCATTCGCCCTTGGCGTTGGCCAATGCCGATCCTGGCACGAAGATATTTCCGCCATCGATCAGAGCCCCGCGGTTACCGATGCCGACGACTCCGCCCCAGGAACGTTTGCCAATTAACGGACCCAAGCCCGCTTCACGAAACATCCATGGAAAGATATCGCCGTCAGAGGCTGAGTTTTGATCCAGCAACGCCACCATCGGCCCAATGAAAACGCCGTCGGGATAAGTACTTCCGATGTCGTCAGTGCGTGCGTAATTCACCCCGAGCAGTTTGCGTCGCAACCGTTCAATTAACATGCGGGAAACGTTGCCGCCGCCGTTGGCGCGCACATCAACCACCAGGCCTTCTTTGTCGATTTGGGGGTAATACCACTTGATGAATTCGCGTATGCCGTTGGCCCCCATGTCCGGAATGTGAATGTATCCCACACGCCCGCCGGTGGCATCGGCAACGCGCTTGCGATTACCCTCGACCCAATCCAGGTAGATGAGATTGGTCTCGTCTGCAATCGGTCGATAAGAGATGGTGCGCGAACCCTCCATCGTTGGCTTGCTGTTCACTGTGAGCGACACGGGATTGTCGGTCTTGTTACGCAGGAGCCGATACGGATCGTCGTTGCCTTTAAGCTCGTCACCGTCGATTGCCAGCACGTAATCGCCGACGCTTACATTCACGCCAATTTCCCGGAGCGGTGAACGATAGAGATCCTCTTCGTTCTCGCCCTGAAAGATCTTCGAGATGCGATAACGTCCGGACGCCTTGTCCAGTTCAAACCGCGCGCCCGGCAAACCTGCCCGCGGCCGCGGCGGAATTTGAAAGTCGCCGCCTTCGATATAAGCGTGCTGGATGGTCAACTCGGAAACCATCTCCGAGATCACATAGTTCAGATCTGACCGGTGTGCGACATATTTCAAGAGCGGCTTATATTGCTCGCGCAGCGCGACCCAGTCGTAACCGTGCATGTTTGGGACATAGAACCAGTCGCGATAACGTCGCCACACTTCATTGAAGATCTGGTTCCATTCTTCCGCCGGCACCCGGTCGACCATCAATCCCGCAGTAGAAACTGGCTTGCGAGTCTGAGCACCCTGTGGCGTGGTGTCGTAAATCGCGAAACCAGGACCCTGGCGCACCAGAGCTTTGGCGCCATCACGTGACAGAGCTAAGCCGCCGACGTCATCGACCAGAACAGTTTCCTTGCGATCTTTCAGCGAGTACAACTTCAGCTGGGCCGGGCGATCACCCTGACGTCCATAGTAGAAAGCTGGTCCGACGCCATAGATCAAAAAGCCGGGCTTGGTCGCCAGGCCGCCATAGTTGTCGGCGCCCAACGGCGCGCGAGCCACCCGCCCGTCTATGCTGTCGAAGTCAATCACCATCGGTTTCGCCGGTGGCGGAGTTGCAGGTTTTGGGGCTTCGCCTTCCTTCTTTGGCTCGGCCGGGGCGGCGCCTTCGTCTTTCGACCTGGTCACCGCCACTTCATCGCTTTCCGGTGGGAACGGATGCTTGACGTCCTTGCGCAAAGCCATTGCGTAGATGTACGAATCACGATTCGTGGCGTAATTGAATTCGATGTTGGAAATCTGCGGCGCAAATTCACGGGTGCTGATGAAGTACAGATAGCTTCCCGTTGGATCCCACGCGGGATTCTGCGCATTGAACATTTGATCCGTCACCCGATGAACCTTGCCGTCGGTCGCGCTCCAGATATGAATCTGGCTGAAGCCGTTTCCGTTGGTAGCGTAGCTGAAGGCGAGATAACTGCCGCTCGGCGACCAGACATAATCACGAATTTGATTCCGTGGCGCGTCGACAATCTCGGTCATCTTCTTGTCGGCGAGCGTGACGACAAAAATTTTGCCATCCTTGTCGCTGAACGCAATGTATTTTCCGTCCGCTGACCAGTCGGGCTGATAGCGCATCCCAGTGCCACCGGTGGTGATTTGCGTCGGAGGCTTCGAACCATCCTGCGGCACCACGTAAAGCTCTTCCTCGCCAGACAGGTCTGAGATGAAAGCGATTTGCGAACCGTCAGGCGACCATGAAGGCCACTTATCGTGCGCGCCGGAAGAATGCGTCAGATTACGCGTCGGACCTTTCTCGATCGGCGCCGTGAAGATGTCGCCGCGAGCTGAGAACAAGGCGCGTTCGCCCTTCGGACTTAATTCGTACGACTCAATGTTGTTGGCGGCCGACACGCGGCTGGGTCTGCGCGCCAAACCATCATCCGGCACCGTGATCGAAATGGGAGCAGCTTTGCCGCTCCTGGTGTCGAGGATTTGCAGCTCGCCATCCATTTCATAAATGATGCGGTTCTTGTGATCCGAACTGGGCCAACGCACGTCCCACTGTTTGCTTTGGGTCACTTGATTCGTCTTGCCGTTGGCCACGTTGTAAGCGTAAAGGTTGAAGTGGCCGTCGCGATCGGAATTGAAATAGATCGTGTCGCCGATCCACATCGCATCGCGCGTTGCGCGCGGACCTTCAGTGATCGCCTTGGCGTCGTAACTTTTCAAATCGAAGATGTAGAGTCGGTTCGCCTGGCCGCCGCCATAACGTTTCTCCGGTCGAAAGTCACGAGACTGTGGCGAATAAACCATGCGGGCGCCGTCCGGCGAGAAGTCACCCGATCCGGCTTCCGGCATCGGCAACGCCTCGGCCGGGCCGCCATCTACCGAAACGGTGTAGAGCCGGGCCACCGGCAGCGTCCATGAATCTCTCTGCGATTTGAAGATGATTTGCTTGCCGTCTTTGGTCCAGCCATAGACCTGGTTGTCCCAGCCCCAGCGAGGCGTGAACGGGCCTTTGGCGGGATAGAAAGTAAGCTGGCGCGGCACCCCGCCGGTCGCCGGAATCACATAGACCTGCTCATCACCGTCGTACTGGCCGGTAAACGCGATCCAATTACCGTCAGGCGAGAACTTCGCGAATACTTCCATCCCGGGATGGGCTGTCAGACGGATTGCGCTCCCGCCACCGGCGGCCGCCGTCCAGATGTCGCCGCCATAAGTGAAGGCGACGCGATCGCCATGGATGTCGGGGAAACGCAGCAGCTTCGTCTGACCCAAAGCGGCTGTTGAAGCAACCAGGATGAACGACACTGCGAGGCCGGATACGAGTAGACGTGCAAAGAATTTCTTGGTGAACAAGGCAAAATCCTCCTGTGATCCGAAAAAATAGATTCTGATTTAACCTGATGGATAAGAACTGAAGAGAACCGATGTCAAAGAGATTCCTACGCGCGACGCAGGCAATCGGTTTCAAAAAAGACTGGAGCGCAACCGTCTCGGTTGCCAGGTCTGTCTAAGCGGCGTTTGCAAGCGAGGACGCTTGCGCTCCAGTCAGGCGCCTTACCACTTGATCGAACCTTCCTTCGAGGTGTCGATCTGGGCGAGATCGCTCGATGCGCCGTAGAAAAACCCTTTCATGTTATCGATCAGAAAACCCTGGGCCTCGGGATTTGTCAGGTCGAGACCGTAGTGGTTGATAATCCGTGTCTGGGTCTGGAGCCATTCGGACCAGCACGGCTGGCAAACTTCGCCGGCCATTTTCTGTCCCAGTTCCGTCGGCAAAGGTGCAAAACCGAGCGGCGCGCGCTTTTGCTCGCATCGAGCACATTTGATTTCGTCAGGCATGAACAACTCCAGTTTCGAGTTTCGGGTTTTTAGTTTCGAGTTTGATTCTAGTTGGCGAACGCGCGGGCTGCAACTCGGTACCCAGGTCGTGTCAGAACCGCGAGCGGTAGCGACCGGATCAACACGTGGTCTAAACAAACCAGCGTCGACAATTGCAGCCGATAGATTGCGTCATGATCCGGTCGCTACCGCTCGCGGTTCTGACACATCGATTTCCAATTACTGCTGTGCAGCCCGGATCGCTTTTATCGTGGCCTCATCTTTCGGCCGGAAAAGACCAACTGGTCGGACGTCGCGATAACGAATCACGCCCTGCCCGTCGATCACAAAAACTGATCTGGCCACTTTGCCGGGAATCAGAGACTGCGCGCCGTACAGATCCGCGACCTTGCGATCCACGTCGGCCAGCAGACGCAAAGGCAAGTTGTGATTTTCGGCAAAGCTCTTATGCGATTCGACGGTGTCGGTGGAAATGCCGACAACCTCTGCTCCAGTTGCCTGGTAATCTTCCCAGCGATCGCGCACCGAGCACATCTGCCGGGTGCAGACCGGCGTTTCATCACCCGGATAGAACAGCAGCACCACGACTTTGCCCCTGTTGTCAGCCAGACGCCAACTCGCTCCGTCACTGTCGGGCAGAGTAAAGTCCGGGGCCGCGTTGCCTTCCTGGGGATTTGAAGTTGCCAACTTTATTTGACCAGACTATTTGATTAGCGCGGCGAGATTTGCCGCCGCGACCTGTGTGCGAATTTCGATTTCCGTTCCGCGCGCAGTAACCTTCAGGTTATTGAGAGCACTTTCCGCGAGCGCCCTGCGCGGTTGTGCCAGGCGTCCAATAAACACGGTTCCCAAATCTCGCAGACCCTTAATCGTGTCGCTCAGATTTTTGGCAGCGTCGGCGGAATCTGTCCGCGCGACCATCATGACGGTCACGTCACTCTGCGTCGAGCCCACTGAACCATAAGCCTGTTTGATCGAGCTCACGTCTTTGGCAATGGTATCGTTGCCGACATCAAGCTTCGCCAATAGTTCGGGAGTGATATTTGCTCCAAACCCAATCACTGCCGCAGGATCGTTTGCGGCCAGCGATAATAATTCGGCCGGAGCGCGTCCCGCTTTCCCGGCATCGATTGCGGCTTTCACATTCTCGAGCGTGCCCAAAGCCAGCGAGGTGGGATCGAGCGGGCAAATTGCCAACTCGTTTATGGTCATGTTCCAAAGACCGAGCATCTTGATCTGATCGTTGACGCTGATGATGGTAATCGTCAACCCGCGATATTTTTCTTCACGCGACTTTCCAGGTGCAGCTGCGCGCGCCGAAGCCGACACTTCTTTGGCGTCGAATGTTCCGTGAGCAATGGCGACGGTTTCAAGTTTGGTGGTAGTTGCGTTGGGATATGCATAACGCATCCCGACAGCCACGCGATTGAACTGGCGCAGATCAACTCCCGTCTTCGTCTTGAACTTATCGATTTCGGCGTTCGCCTGGGCGAGCTTGGCCTGGTCGCTGCCGAGGATGCTGGGCATGGTCTCGTTCAGCATGCGTTTCACATCGACGATCGCGACGGCGTCCGAGGCGGGCAGGTAACTGGCGATATTCGAAGGTGCGGCGGCAGCCGGTTTTTGTTTTTGCCCGCCAAAGGTCAATGACGAAACGAGTGCAATTAACGTAACCCCGGAAACAACGGCCAATATCGAAGCAACAGTTTTTTTGTTCACAAGACTTACCTTTCCTGATTCTTTGTTCCTGCCTGTGCGATGCACCCTTGCAGTGTATTGGTTGGCCGAGGTCAGAAACCCGACCTTCACCGAGGGTGCAAGTCTAGCAGGCTGCTGAAAAAGGAAGAAAAACCAGCCACAGAGGCACCGAGACACAGAGCGAAACAAGACAGGATAAGCAGAATTGCGAACAAAAGCGTGTGTCCGACTGCCTTCTTATTCTCTGTGCCTCCGTGTCTCTGTGGCGATTCTTAGTTTTCAGCAGACTGCTAGACCCTCTCAACCAGCATCGCTATTCCCATACCGCCACTGATGCAAAGTGTCGCCAGTCCTCGCTTCAACTTTCGCTTCTTCATTTCATGAATCAGCGAAGTCGTTATTCGTACGCCGGTACAGCCAATCGGGTGGCCAAGTGCGATCGAGCCACCGTTGACGTTCAGCCGTTCGGAATCGAATTGCAGATCGCGATCGCAGGCAATGACCTGCGCGGCGAATGCCTCGTTGAGTTCGATCAGATCGATCTCCGGTAAAGTTAGCTTTTGTCTGTCCAGGAGCGCGCGGGTCGCCGGCACCGGCCCGATCCCCATAATCTCCGGCGCGACGCCGACAATTTCGTAGTCCACCAGACGCGCCAACGGTTCCGCGCCGGATCCTTTCAAAGCAGCTTCGCTCATTACCACAACTGCGGCTGCACCGTCGGTGATTCCCGAAGAGTTTCCCGCGGTGACGGTTCCTGCTTTTGAAAAAACAGGTTTGAGTTTGCGTAAGTCTTCGATCGTCGTCTTGGCGCGCACGTGTTCATCAGTGACGAAGGGCGTGACCTGACCTTTGCGATCTTTAATCTCAAGCGGAACGACCTCGTCAGTGAACTTTCCCGCGGCTACCGCCGCCGCAGCTCGTCCCTGTGAGCGCAGTGCATACTCATCCTGCTCGTCACGAGAGATTTCGTATTGAGCGGCGAGTTTCTCGGCGGTCTCTCCCATGACTAATCCCGAAAGTGGATCGTTAAAGCCGTCGCGATACATGCCGTCAATCAAATCGACATGGCCCATGCGAGTGCCCCAACGCGCGCCGTCGGCAAAGTAGGGAACCCTCGACATGCTCTCAGTGCCGCCGGCCAAAACTATTTCGGCGCGACCCACCATAATCTTTTCAGCAGCCAGAATGATTGCTCGTAAACCCGAGCCACAAGCCTGGTTAACCGTAAATGCTGGAACTTTATCAGGCGCGCCGGCGCGAAAAGTGATCTGACGCGCGACGTTTGGACCCCCGCCTGCCTGCCGCGCACAGCCCCAGATAGAATCGTCCAACTGTTCGGGTCGTACCTTTGCCCGACGCAAACTTTCTTTGGCCGCCGCGACGCCCAAATCAGCGGCGCTCCAGGAAACAAGCGAACCGCCAAATCGTCCAATCGGAGTGCGCACCGCACCGGCGAGATAAACTGGGGTCATGCAAGAAACTTTACTTTTCGCGAATGCTAATCTGCTGTGACGTTCGCTCGATAGTCCGACAAACTTCAGTTTGTCGATACCGGTCGAGCGACAAACTAAAGTTTGTCGGACATCCGCGATCTTAGCATAGCGCCCAATGTCTCTCACAAATCCCGCAAGAACTGCAAACCCCGCGTCGATCACTAGTGCGGAGCGTGAACTAAACGAGTTGGTATCCAACCAATCCGAGTGGTTCATGTCAGAAGACGGTCGGGGACCGGTGGAAGTTAACAGAACCGAGTTCGACTTTTCGGTTGCCCATGGCCGTCTGATCTTTTCCTGCTGGACGGAGCAAGGATCGCGCGCCTGGCGCATCACTGCGTGGAATTGGAGCCGCGACAAGCTCATGCTTCAGGCCAGCCGTCGCATGGGCGCTGAACTTTCAACAATTGCCCTGGTGCCGCGCGCTTCGGCTAAAGCACTCGTGGCGAGCATCGCGGCGGCTCGTCAGGCGAGATGTGAGAGGCTCGCTCATTTAGTGGCACAGTCTTTAGTCTGTGATGACCCCGGAGAAGACCACAGACTGAAATCTGTGCCACCTGCAAAGATCGAGCGCGCAGTGTTGAGTCCCGGCATGCGTCGAGATCAACCCGGCCGGTACGCGCGGATCATTCTGCGTCTGCCGCGCCAGCGGATCGCCGTTACCGCCACGGTCGCGCAGGGTGATCCGCGCAATGTCGATTCGTTGTTTTCGTCGGCGCTACTCTGGTTCACCCGCGTGCAATCAAGTCCCAAGCGGCCTTACATCACGCGCCTGTTGATGGTTGTCGAACGAAACGTTCTGGAAGCTGCCCGCCAGCGGCATGTGCTCTTGCGCGATTTGCTGCGCAGGCAAATTGAATTGTTCGAAATCGATGATGACTGGACCAGAGTCGAAGCCGCCAGTCCCTGGGAGCGAAAGTATTTGTGGCGCAAACGCCTGAGTCGCTTTCCGCCAGTCCACGACGATGAACCAGGCGATCGTGTGAAACAGATTGTTGCCGAAGCTCCCGAGGCGATCGACGTGGTCAGTGCTCGACATGGTCAGACGCTACGCTTTCACGGAATGCCATTCGCCCGCGTGCGCCGGGTGATGGAACGCGATCGGGTCTGGTTTGGCATTGAAGGATCGCGGCGCCGCTCGCTCGACGAATTTCATCAGCGAGATTGGCTAAAGCTGTTGCGCGATCTGCAGACCTATCGCAGCGAGGGTTGCCGCGATCGCCGGCACTGGTTCTATCGCGCGGCCGGTGAAGCCTGGCTCGAGTCAATCCTGCGTCGCGACATTTCGAAATTAGATCCCGGCTTAATCGTCGCGCCTTTGCACGCCCAGTTTCGAACTTCGCATGGCGGGGCGATAAAAGGGGGTGGAGCGCGGCCGATTGATTTGCTGGCGCTCCGTCACGACGGCCGCCTGGCGGTGATTGAATTGAAGGTCAACGAGGATCGCGAGCACGTCTTTCAGGGAATTGATTACTGGCGTCGCGTCGAAGCGCATCGCCGGCGCGGTCATATCAGTGCCGCAAAGTTATTCGGCGTCCGCGAGATCAGCGATGAATCGCCCCTGGTGTACCTCGTGGCACCTGCCCTCCGTTTTCATCCATCGTTCGCAACGTTAGCTAAAACGATTGCGCCGGACATTGAAATTTATCGTTTTGATATTAACGAAGACTGGCGCGCCGGCGTGCGCGTGGTGCGGCGTGATCGGGTTAACCCCTAATCAAATATCGCGGAAAATTTGGTTGCCGGAATTAGTTTTACCGCTGACTCACTTACAGACGCATGTCAGGTACCGGCCTGCGGCGGAATGCGCGTCTACGATTTCAGTGAATCTCAGGTGAAACAGCGCGTCCTCCAAAGCGCTCCACGCGTCGGCTGTCCCCTGCTGTCCGTGCTCTATGCCGCAGGTTTTTGTGATGTAGCGAAGCCTTCCGATGGGAACATAATCATTCGCAATCGCTTGCCGGCGCTGTGCATCAGTAATCAACACATTTGCGTTGGCGTCATTTGAGAGACGCTCCGCCGCGGCCAGAAGGTCCCAGGTTGGCACGTAAGGGAGAAAAGGGACGAGGTCGTATTCATTCTGATAACGCACCGAGAACGGTCGCAGCCCGAGACTATTGTAATTAACGCGAAACGACCTGTCGGTTGCCAGCGGGGCCGCGAAGCAGCAAACCTTGACCAGCAGGTTCGGGAAATATTGTCCCTTCAGAAGAGAGGCTGCCAGAAAGCTTAACGCGGCGCCCTTACTGTGCCCGGCGACGATGATGCCTTTTTTGGCCGGCAGGTTGATCTGCTTCAGAGCGGCCAACGCCTGCGGCCAAAGATCCAGTACCGCACTTGCAAATCCCGTTTCGACCTGGCCAAAGGACTGGCCATTGACTTGCCAGGTCGTCGGCCCAAGTCTGAAGTCATTCATCCAATCAAGGACCCAGCGCAGGAAATTTCCTTCAAACGGAGGAAGAGTCCCGCGAAAAACCAGAAAGACCCAGTTGTCGAAAGTCTCGGCCACAAACCCTGCATCGATCTGATCGGTTCCCCTGGTGAAACAGACGGGCGTCGTTCCCGTCTTGATTCCGATCTGGGCATAACCCGGCGCCGAAGGATCGATCTTGTTTTGCTTGATGTGGTAGGCCGCGATGCTGGCGTTAATCAACCGGCATTCGAGTGTGAGACTAACTGTCGTGGGATTTGTTAGTTGATCCATCGTACTCCTTTTGGTTCGGGGGCCTGATGATTTCCGTTGAGGTTTGGGGGATCCGATGGTACTAACAAACGGCGCTGGAAGTAAACAAAAACATGAATTGATATCGCGGCAAATCTCCGAGTTCATGCGAAGCGGTGCTGCGCGGACGCGAGCGGGGTAAAGGGGTGACTGGCCCTTTTGACAAGACCCGGCGGCTGTGGGGAAGCCAGGTTATCCGGAGTGGTACACCGGCAACCCCCGGTCGAATGTCATTGCAAGTAATCTTCGAGGAGGTTTGGCTGACACAAACAAACTCTCCCGTTGCCGGGGCGCGCCAGATATCCACCATTACCGTTTCGGGACCGTCATGTAAATCTGCCAACACCCAGAGACAACTCGAAACCGGCAAAGCCGTGATCGCCAGTAACAGCGGGATCGCGATGAGGGCCGCCTTGCCGCGTGCGTAGGGAACTAGTGGGATGGCGGTGATGACCGGCAGAATAACGCTGAGGAAAGCACGCGCCAGGTACTGCCAACGCCAACTGTTCGCGGTCGGTTGAAACGAGGTAATGATCCAGCCAAAGAACGGACCAAAAGCGCAGGCTACCAACCAAAAAGCGCCGATGCGATCGGCGAGGCTGCCCTCCATCGGAACCCGTGTGTGATATTCCGTCTTTGTCTGAAAAAAGAAACCAAGGGCAAAGAGCAGGCTGAGCACCACCAGAAAAATCGTGAAGCTGATTGAGAACCAATTGAGCGTGCCGAACTTTAGATAGAACAGCAGCGGCGTGAGCACTGCCGCCCAGAGAGCTCCCAACAGAAATCGTTTGACGATCTGAAGGTTGTCGCCTTTGATGGATGCAACGTTGAAGTAGCGAGCGAGGATGAGCTCGCGCTGCTGTTCACTCTGTGAGCTTTGATGATCCAGAGGCATCTATGTAACGGGAGTCATTACCACCCGCGTCAGCGGGTTGGTTAAGGAAGCATCTCGAGGTTTTCTTTATCCCATCCGCTGACGCGGATGGTACTGACTGCCTACGCAGGGAGCCTGAATGCGCTCGCGGTTGTAGCAAACGGTTCCGGTTTTACAGGGGCAACGTGCGAATCGAATTTGCGTATTCTTCGGCTTCGGACGCAACCCAGATCAGGATCAACTCTTCGATTATTCCTGGAATTCCAGCGCGCTGAGAAACGATAAGAACGCCAGGACTAACATTCGTTTCTATGAACCTGGCAAAGTGAAATGGCATGGTGCGGCGATCATGAGTGACCAGCACGCGATGTTCGCGGGCTGCTGACGCAAGCACTTCCAGATCACCAAGGCTTTCCAGATTCGCTTCGCTGGAAGTTTGGAAATCAATCTCCGGGACCCGTCGCAGTACTCCGCTAACGATATCTTCATTTAGATCTTCGTCAGCTTGAAAACGAATCTTCACGATTGCGAGGCCAGCGCTTCATCGCGCACTCGTCGGAGCTTGTCGTACCAATCAGAATGTGTTTCGCGGGAGAGTTGACTAAGCTTTTCAAAATCAGCCTCTCCGCTGGCCAGGTAGGTGTCGACCTCTGATTTGTGTGCCAGATAAAAAGCGAGAGCGCCATGGACTTGCTCGAGTGTGACCGACGGGAAGGAGCGCTGAATACTCTCAGGCGAAGCGCCACGATGATACGCGTAGACCAAAGAGTCCAGCGACACGCGCGTTCCCTTAATGTGGTAAGCATCATTCTCAAATGTTACGTATTCAGTGCTCATATCTACGGTTGCTATTGTAGCATCGATAGAATCCCAAATCGCGCCGATTCATGTACAAATCTATGTCGTCAGCCGTCGATAAATTCCCGGCAGTCGCTCCGGCAAGGTCAGCACGTCATCGATGATCGTGTAACCGATCTCGCCGTACAAATCCTTCAGTTCGCTTTCCGATTCACGATCGATTGTGATGCAGAAAGGCGTGATGCCGGCAATCTTCGCCTGGCGCAGAGCTTCGCGGGTGTCGTCGCGTGCGTAGCGCGCATCGCCGTAGTCGTGATCGTACGGACGGCCGTCGGACAAAACGATCAAGAGTCGCGTGCGGGCCTCCTGCTTTTCCAATTTTGCGGACGCATGTCGAATCGCGGCGCCCAGACGGGTGTTGTTCTGATAGGTAATGCCGCCGATGCGTCGCATCACTTCGTCGGAATAGTGCTCCTGAAAATCTTTCAGCACATAGAACTTGACGTTGCGGCGGCCTTCGGAAGTGAAGCCGTTGATTGAATAGACATCGCCGACGGCTTCCAGCGCTTCGCTCATCAGAACCAGTCCTTCCTTTTCGATTTCGATGATGCGACGGCCGGGATGTGTGTAAGGCTGCAACGGATGGCGGCCAATCGTGCGCGCGGTAGATGAAGATTGATCCAGTAGGAACGAGACAGCGACATCGCGACGCCGGCGCAGGCGTTTGGTGTAGATCCGTTCCGACTGTTGCCCGTCGGCGCGGCGGTCAATAAAGAAATCGACGACTGCATTCAGATCGTAATCCTCGCCGTCGAGTTCGTTGGTGATCTTCGTCAAATTCTCAGGCTTCATCAGCTGAAACTGATGGCGGATCGAAGAGACGATGCCTTTGTATCGTTCCCGCGTGTCGTCAACAAAGTCTCGACTACCGCGCTTGACCTTCTTTTCCACAACGCGACACCAGCCGACACGATGATCAACCAGTTCGCGGTCCCACTCGTCGTAATTGAAGGCCACTTCGCCGGCTTCAAGATCCTGTTCCGGAGACTCGCCGTCGGTCCATGATTCGCTGCCGTCGAGTTCGTCAAATTCGCCCTCAGGCTCGGCGTTCCAGGCATTGAAGAGCTCGCGCGCATCGCGCCTTTGTGGTTGGCGATCCGTTTCGCGCTGGGCCTGCATCTCTTCGGCGGACTTGTTTTCATCCTCCTGATCAAGTTGATCCGGAACTTCGATTTGTTGTTCCGCCTCGTCCAGAGCGATCGATTGAAACAGGGTGTAGACACGGCTGGTCGCCATCACAGTATCGGCGACTGTCCTGTCTGAATCGTTTAGGTATTCGGCAATGATCGTTTCCAACTCGGAAACGACCTGACGATAGAATTCGCGCGCGTCCTCGAGTGCGCCGCCCAACATTGTGATTTGAAACAAGAGTTCGAAGGGGACCATCGCCGGCGGCAAATCCACAATTTTTGGTCGACGATTGCGCAGATGTTCGCGAATCAGGTCCAGGTCGCGCGCCAGCCCACGATACGTTCGCCGCAACTGTCGATCGATGCGTCCGTTTTCCAGCGTGCCAAAAATCCTGCGGGCCAAAGCCGGGATCGGGAAGAGACTGAGAACTGTACGATAATCCAGCCCCTCACTTGGCGTTTCTACTTTGCGTCCCGGCGCCTTTGCGTGAGATTGCGTCTCGGCTAAAAGACTCGGATCGATGGCAAAAGCATCGCGCGTATCTTCATTTGCCGGATCATAGAATTCCGACAGCGCCGCGTAGGCCGCTCGCAAATCATCTATGTCGCGCTCGTAAGTTCCGAATTCGATTTGGCCTGCGGCGTGAGCGGCCAGAACTTTGTAGAGCCGAAAATCCAGTTCTTCATCGCCAAACTCGGACACAGTCGAGGGCAAATGAATTGTGCGCCCGTCGCCAATTCGCGATTCCGCGGGCACCACCGCGAGCGGGGCGATCTCGACTGCGCGTCCCGTCAATCCTTCTACATAAAGTCTGAGCAGCAGTTGCACCGATTCAAGAGTGACGCCGGCGTCACCCGCGCGCAGCGCTTCGTTGCTGCTGCGAGTTTCGAGCGCGTAATAGCTGCGGCGTGCGCGAGTATCACCGGCAATCAAGCCGGCGCGGGCCCAATTTTCAAACTGCTCGATCGAAACGGTACGCAACGCTTTCGCGCTTGAGCGCAGGCAGGCGAGCGCGGCTTCGGAATCGACGCGGCCAACTTCGCGCGTGAGGATGATGACGCGCCGTGCGAGGGTCGCCGCGTCGCGATGATCCCTGATCGCCGCTATCCCAGCGAAGAACCCGGGGCTGGCGCGAATGAAGGCGACCAGGCCGGCGTTCCCGTGAGGCGCGATCGCCCACAGCAGCTCGATCCAATCGTCAAAACATTCCGGTAGGATGCGCAGGATGTCTCCGCCGCCAATCAAAACGTGGAGCGCCGCCGCGCCGCCGCGCTCAAGAAAGTTGTTCGATCGCCTCATCAACCGCAGTGATTGTTCAGCGCCAAGTTTCTCGACGGCGGCGGGCAAAGAAAACCACGCATCGGCAGCTATCCCGCCGGCATGTTCGGCGAACGCTTTGACTAACTCGATGGCCGCATTCGTTAACTGTTGATGGTTTAGAGGCGGGCTACTGCCCGCCGGTGTCTGGGAGTTGGCGGGTGGTAGCCCGCCTCTAAACGGTTCGTTTGAATTGAGAGTCGCAATCACATCTGGCGTGGCTTGCAGAAATTCGGCGCTGTGCTTCGCCGATCGTCGAGCGATCGACCCAGCCACCTCATAAATTGATCGGAGCAGTTCTCCATCCGGAACTTTCTCGGCCAGCGCCGGCGCGCCGCGAAAAGTTTCGGCCGCGGTCGAGGCCGACAGAATCACTTGCCGTGCGCACACCTGAAAAACGAACGGGCGCGCGACGGACGGAACAGCGGCGAAGTCACTTGTTCCCGTCGCGAAAAAGCTTACGCCGCTTTCCACGTCAGTCATCGTGAGCCGGCGTCCGAGTTCACCCCAGGCGCGCAATTCCGCCGGTTCAAGTATCTCTGACGCGGCGGGAGTGGCCCGCAGAAACTCAATGCTGGCGCGCAGCGACACTGCCGCGATAAGCGCGCTGGCTTCGAGCGCGGCGCGGGTGTGCTCCAGCGGCAGAGCGCTTATGTCGCGAAGTAAGCGGGCAATCGTGCGCCGCTCGGTAGGATTTTTGACGGAGCGGAGGTGCTCGTCGATCTCTTCGGTAAATTCTTTGGGTCGATCGTCGTTGAGAGGTTCTTTGGACACGTCATTTTGCGGGAGGATGATTCCGCATAAGGTTCATGCTCTGAGGCTCCGTTAAGAGTCAATTATTTATAGTCGCGCGTGAAATAGAATTCCCAGCTCCGGAGAGCGAAACGATCTTCGTTCGAGGGAAACAGTCCCGCTCCTATCGGAGCTAATCAAGGTTAATGGCAGTCGCGTTCTACAAATATTTCGTCCCTACGGGACTGCCTCGCACCGCTAGCTTCCCGGCTAATCATCCTCACACCTCAAATCACCGTGGTCACAATCTCCCGAATACTCCTTTGCAGATCGCGATCGTCGGTGATGGGCGAGCACATGGCCACTTCGGCAGCCCGGGTCGGCGCGATGCCGTTTGAGATCAGTTGCGCAGCATAAATCAACAAACGCGTTGAGACGCCTTCTTCCAATCCATGGCCGCGCAGGTTGCGAACCTTCTGTCCGATCAAAACCAGATCGCGTGCCGTGCCTTCATCGACGCCGCCTTCGCGCGCCACGATGGCTGCCTCAAGATCTGCCGGCGGATAGTCAAAGTCGATCGCCACGAATCTTTGCCGCGTGGACTGCTTCAAATCTTTCAGGATCGATTGATAGCCGGGGTTGTAAGAGACGACCAGCATGAAGTCCGACGGCGCTTCCAAAATCGTGCCGCGCTTTTCGATCGGCAGCCGCCGGCGGTGATCGGTGAGCGGGTGGATGATCACAACCGTGTCCTTACGCGCTTCGACTATCTCGTCGAGATAACAGATAGCTCCGTGACGCACTGCAGAGGTCAGCGGCCCGTCGTGCCAAACCGTCTCTTCACCTTCGATCAAAAAGCGTCCCACCAGATCGGTTGACGAAAGATCTTCGTGACAGGCAACGGTAATCAAAGGCCGTTCCAGCCGCCAGGCCATGTGCTCGACAAAGCGGGTCTTGCCACAGCCGGTTGGACCTTTCAGGATTACCGGCAGGTGCGCTGCGTGCGCAGCTTCAAACAACCCGACCTCGTTATCGACGGGCAGGTAAAAAGGCTCTTCGGCGACTCTATATTCTTCGATGGCTCGCTCAGGCATGATTTCGGTACGCACGCCTCAGGCGTGCTGGCTCTCAGTAGCTGCGCTCCCTCATTTTTAGAACATCATAGCATCGGCCCGTTATGATTCTTAGCGAGTAGTAATTTATCATAAGCACGCCAGAGGCGTGCGTACCTAAGGAGACGGCACAATGCTTAAAACAATTCGTGGAAGTACCTCCTGATAACTCAGCGAACTCGAGTTTCGACAACTTATCGAGCCATACACGCGGCGTGATAGTGGATATCGGGACCGGCGACGGTCGCTTTGTATACCAGTGCGCGCGGGAGAATCCGTCGAGGTTCTACATCGGCATCGACGCCAACGCGAAACCGCTGGAGAAGGTCTCGATGAAGGCGACTCGGAAGCCGGCAAAGGGTGGAGCTCCTAACGTTCTGTTCATTCAGGCTCCAGTCGAGGATCTCCCCGACGAACTAGACAAGGTCGCCGACGAGATTCACATACACTTTCCCTGGGGCAGTCTTTTGCGGGCAGTCGCGACTGGCGAGCCGGGCGTTCTTCAGGGTCTGCGCCGCATCCTGGTTGACGGCGGGCTCCTGGAAGTGGTCCTCGGTGTCGATGCCGTACGCGATCGCACTGAGGTCGAGCGCCTGGGATTGCCCAATATTTCTCTCGATTACCTCACGTCGGTGCTCGAGCCCCGATACGCGGCCTCCCGTTTGGCAATAAAGGAGAGAGGAGAGCTGGCTGCCCACGAATGGCCGCATCTGCAATCATCCTGGGCGCGACGGCTGAGCGGCAACGATCGGCGCCAGGTTGTGTATTTCATCGCCGAAGCGCAAAAATAGTGCTCACGAATGAAGATCGCAGTAGCCATGTCCGGCGGGGTGGATTCGTCCGCGGCCGCAGCAATTCTGAAAGAGCAGGGCCACGAACTGGTCGGCTTTACGATGCAGCTGTGGAACCAGCGGCGCGGGATCAGTGTTGATGAAAATGGCGAGCCGCTGCCTTCGCGTTGCTGCTCGCTTGATGACGTTTACGACGCCCGGCGCGTGGCCGAAGAACTGGGATTTCCTTTCTACGTTCTGAATCTCGAAAAGGAGTTTGAGCGGGACGTGGTGCAGCCGTTTGTGACCAGTTACCTGAATGGCGAGACGCCAATCCCGTGCGTTGCCTGCAACAGTCGTCTCAAGTTTGCTTCACTTGATAAATTAGCGGTAAGTCTCGGATGTGAAAAAGTAGCGACCGGCCATTACGCGCGGGTGGAACGCGACAACGCTACCAGACGCTATCGTCTGCTACGTGGCTGCGATCCGCAGAAGGATCAATCCTACTTCCTTTGGGAGTTGACGCCGGAGCAGCTTTCGCGCGCGCTGTTTCCGCTGGGAGAAATGTCCAAACCGGATGCCCGTAATGCCGCGCGCCGCGCGGATCTGGCAGTTGCTGAGAAGAAGGAGTCGCAGGAGATTTGTTTTGTTCCGGATGGCGATTACGCCGGATTTATCGACCGATACCTGGACGCCGAACAGCAAACTCAACGGCGGCCGGGAGTGGGCAAGATCGTTACGACCAGCGGAGACGTCATTGGCGAGCATACCGGTATCCATCGTTACACGGTCGGCCAGCGCCGCGGGATCGGGATCGCGCAACCGCGTCCGTTGTACGTTCTGAATATTGATTCAACCAGCAACCGGGTGGTTGTCGGTGGCGAGGATGACCTCCTGGCTGATGAATTCACCGCGGCCGGCGTTAACTGGATCGCTGTCGATAATCCAGGCACAGAGGTTCGCGCGGAGGTGCGTGTTCGCTACCGCCATATGGCTGCACCTGCCGCCATCACTCCGTTATCAAACAATCGGGCGCGCGTGAAATTCGATGAGCCTCAACGCGCAATCACGCCGGGACAGGCAACCGTGTTCTATCGCGGCGACGAAGTGTTGGGTGGCGGCTGGATCGTAAAGTAGCCGCGGAGCGGCGATACTTCCTGATTCGTACGAGCAGAGGTCAGGACCATCCGCGTGAGCGGATGGGATAACCCTCAATCTAAGATAGCCTCCTGATCCCATTTGCTTACGCAAATGGTACTGACCCGGTGACGCCAGGTCCGTACTAATAAACATTTCGTGCTAATGGCACGAATATCCTTCCCTCTGCAATAAACTTTTTGTTCACGTTCAACGTAATCACAACCGGCGAAATTCGTTAATAACAAACAGGAAAAACTGCTTATGGCAATGTCAACCACTCGCAAAGCCGTCCTTATTATTTCGGGCATTCTGCTCGGGCTCGTACTGATTGTCGTCTTCGGAATTGCAATCGTTGTCTCCGCGCTGCGCGGCGACCGTCCGTCAATTCAGGACAACAGCGTACTGGCGCTAAAAATCTCCGGCTCGATGCCGGACTATGTTCCCGACGATCCGTTCCGGCGCATCTTTGGCGGTCAGCCACAATCACTCGGTAGCCTCCTCGCCCAGTTTCGGAAAGCCAAAGTCGATAAACGAATCACCGCAGTGCTTCTGGATATCGACATGTCTGAAACCGGCTGGGCCAAGTCCGAGGAAATTCGCGGGGCCATCCAGGACTTTCGGACTTCGGGCAAACCGGTTTACGCCTACATGGAAACCGGTCTGAACAAGGACTACTACATTGCCACCGCGTGCGACAAAATTTTTGTGCCGCCGCCGGGTGAGCTGTTCACGATCGGTCTGGCTGCGGATGTGATGTTCTTTCGCGGCTCACTCGACAAACTCGGCGTCTATCCCGACATGTATCAAATCGGGAAATACAAGAGTGCGGGCGACACGTTTACGCAAAAGCAGATGACCGATGCGCATCGCGAGTACATCAACTCGATGCTCGATGATCTGTTCGGACGCTATCTGGACGGAATCTCCAAAGCGCGCAAGAAATCGGTCGACGAAGTGAAGGCTTTGATCGACGAGGCGCCTTACAGCGCGGCTAAGGCAAAAGAGATCGGCTTGATCGACGGCGCGTTGTATCACGATGACGTCGAAAAGGAACTAAAAAAGCGGCTTGGTTATAAAGACACCGACGATCTGCACATTGCGCGGGGCGGAGATTACAAACAGATCACGCAGGAATCTCTGGGCCTGAACAAGGGCGAGAAGATCGCCATCGTTTACGCCGCCGGTGACATCACCTCCGGACGTTCAACCTTCAGCGGCAATGGCCAGGAAACAATTGGTTCGGACTCACTCGTGAAAACGATCAACGACGTCAGAGATGATCGGTCGATTAAGGCGATTGTGCTGCGCATCGACAGTCCCGGCGGTTCGGGTTTGGCCTCTGACATCATCTGGCGCGCAATTGAAGCGGCCAAAGCGAAAAAACCGATTGTGGTTTCGATGAGCGACGTCGCTGCTTCGGGCGGATACTACATCGCTTGTAACGCCAACAAGATCGTGGCCGAGCCTTCAACGATCACCGGCTCGATCGGAGTTGTGGGCGGCAAGCCGGTACTCAAAGGCTTTTATGATTGGATTGGCGTCACCAACGAGTATGTGATGCGCGGCAAGAATGCGGGCATGTTCCGTGAATCAGAAAAATTCAGCGACACTGAGCGGGCCAAGTTCCAGGAGTTCCTGAAAAACACCTACGACGATTTCACCTCGAAGGTCGCGAAGGGGCGAGGCAAGGAACAGACTTACATTGACTCGATTGGTCAGGGTCGCGTCTGGACCGGCTTTCAGGGAAAAGAGCGCGGACTGGTTGACGAGTATGGCGGTCTGGATAGAGCCATCGAGCTGGCCAAGCAACTGGCGAACATTCCCGCCGACAAGGGTGTTGAGCGCGTGATTCTGCCGCAGCCGCCCACCTTCCTCCAACAGCTGATGAATCTGGATGACGAAAGCGGCGATCAGGCCAGCATTGAGGCGAAACAGCAAGCTTCAATGCTCTCGGCCCTTCCTGACGACGTGCGTCAGACGCTGCGTTACGCGCAACTGTTGGATCGCGCCGGCAAAGGGGAAGCGATTTATCTGATGCCGTTCCGGCTGAGGATCAAGTAATGGAGTGGCACAGGCTTGCGTCCTGTGAATGCGGCGCGAATCACAGACTTCAGGAACTCTGATTAAATAGATTCCCCTCCCTTTGGGAGGGGTTAGGGGAGGGGCGCAGCTACGAGTCGATACCCAAAGAGATCCCGCGCGGGCTGAAAGCCCGCGCACACAAGTGATTTGCTTTTCTCTCTGCCGTAGCTGCGCCCCTCCCCCCGGCCCCTCCCAAAAGGGAGGGGAGCAAATGCGATTTTCAATCTGACCTTGATCAGAGCTTCCTGAAGTCTCCGGCCACAGAATCGATGCGAATTCTCCTCGTAGAAGATGAGCCTCGCATGGCGAACGTGATCGCCAAAGGACTGCGAGAGCAAGCCTACGCGGTCGACATTGCCGAAGACGGCGAGGCGGCGCTCTATCAAGCCTCAATCAACGATTACGACCTGATCCTCCTGGACGTCCTGATTCCTCATCGTGACGGATTCGAAGTCTGTCGCGAACTGCGCTCCCGGGGCGACACCACACCCATCCTGATGCTGACCGCGCGGGCCGCTGTCGATGATCGCGTCACCGGATTCGAAGCCGGAGCCGACGATTACCTGACTAAACCTTTTTCGTTTCGCGAGTTGGTCGCCAGGGTCCGCGCGCTGCTGCGCCGGGATGCGCAGCTTCGTCCCGACATCTATCAACTCGAGGACTTGATCGTCGATTCAGGTAGTCATCGTGTTTCTCGCGCCGCACGACCAATCGAGTTGACTGCGAAAGAATATGCTTTGCTGGAGTATCTGGTGCGGCGCGCCGGGCAACTGGTTTCGCGCTCGGAAATTGCCGCCCATGTCTGGGACGATTCGTTCGATCCCTTCTCAAATTCGATCGAGGTTTACATGAATCGACTGCGAAAAAAGATCGACGAGGATCATTCGATCAAGCTGCTTCACACTCGCCGCGGCGAAGGCTACATCCTCGAATCCCGCCACTGATCAATTAGTGAGTGGCACGGGCGTCCCCGCCCGTGAAATCCACGCGCAGGATGCGCGTGGGTTGGAGTGCCGCGGCAGAGCAAAGCGGCGACGCCGACTGGAGCGCAAGCGTCCTCGCTTGCCCGGTTTAGCTTCGAGCCCGGCGAATGCAAGCGAGGACGCTTGCGCTCCAGTCGGCGTCGCCGCTTCACTGTGGGGCCGCGCTCCAAACAGAACGTCAAACAGACCCGCCACTGAATCTCCACAGGTTGTTAATCCTTCATTAAGGTTCGGCTGCGTATACTGCCGGCCTTAAAGCATTCAACGCTTCGAAAAGATGACTGGTAGCTCGATTTGTAAATATCCTGCTGCTACGCGATTTGTTTTGCATCGTGTGATGGCCGCGGCTCTCGGGCTGGCGTTCGCGGGACATTCATTCGCCCAGGCCGTTCAGCCGCCGGCGCCAAACATCGCTACCAGTCAAACCAATCAAACCTCGCTCACGCTTGAAGAGGCTCTGCGGCTGGCAGACACCCAGGCGTCAACCTATCAGACCGCGATCCTGAATGAGCGCATCGCGGCAGAAGATGTGAAGCAGGCGCGGGCTGCGTTTCTGCCCAAAGTCAGCGCACCGTTGGGTTACATCTACACTTCGCCCGCGCAGGGATTGCCGCCGGGCGAACCGCGCGCGCCGAGTTTTATTGCCAGCGACGCAATTGGCGCGTACGAGGCGCTGGCTAATGTCTCAGGTGATTTGGATATTGCCGGCAAGCTGCGCGCGACACTGCAAAAGAACCGCGCGCTGCTGGCGGCGGCGCAGGCGGGCACGGAAGTCGCCAAACGCGCCCTGGCCCAGGCGGTGATTGAATCGTATTTCGGCCTGGCTTTGGCCAGCGCGCAAAGCCGGGCCGCCGAAGGAAACCTGACCGCAGCCCAGGAATTTGAGCGCATCACTTCAATGCTGCTGAATGCCGGAGAAGTTGCCGCGGTCGATCTAACCCGCGCGCAATTACAGACACTTTCCCGGCGCGATGAATTGGAGCGAGCGCGCGTGAATCAAGAAGTTGCCGCTGGATCTCTGCGAGTGCTGGTTGGCTATGACTTTACCCGGCCCTTGAGCACGACTGATTTGGCACTCGCGCTCCCGGACGCTTCCGAGTATCAGCAGTTCAAAGTCGATGACGTTTCCCGCCGGCCCGAGTTCACGCAATTTGAGCAGCAGCTGCGGGCCGCGCGCCATGAAATCACGATCGCGCGCGCTGATCGATTACCTGGTCTTTCTTATTCAATCAATGGCGGTTTTGATTCTGATTCGTTGCGAGGGCCACGCCTCAAAGAACATAGTGGCGTGTCCGCGGCGATCTTCCTGACCATTCCGATCTTTGATTGGGGCGCGAGGCGCAGCAAAGAGCGACAGGCGCGTTTGCAAGTGCAGGTCGCCGAGAACGAAAGAAAGATCGTCGAGCGCGGATTTACGCAACAGTTCTACGCGGCCCGGGCCCAGGCAGCCAATGCCGCCGCCCGGATTGCTCTGGCGCGCGAGGGCGTAGTCAAAGCCCAGGACAATGTGACCGCATCGATTGCGCGCTATCGCGCCGGTGAAGCTCAGATTGTTGAAGTGACTGAGGGGCAGACGACTCTGGTCACGCAACGCGGCGCGTTGTATCAGGCCGTCTACGATTATCAGGTCGCGTTGGCGCGTCTGAAGCAGGCGACGGGACGGTGAGCTATCCGCAGATTACGCAGATAAAAAAAACCAGCGGTGGGGCGTTAGTGCTTTCGCGTCGGCGATAGGATTTCTCATTAAGTAAGTCTGTGTAATCTGCGAAATCTGCGGATTTGATAGACATGAGTGACACGCAAACAACCCGGCAGCGCAATGCGATTCTGATGATCGCGGTGATCGCGGTCGTGATCGTTTCGCTCACCATCCTGATCGTCTGGCGTTGGAAAAAATCCAAAGCCGAGACTGAGGCGGAAGTCACTCCGGTGGTCAGTGTCAAAGTCGCCAAAGCCGAAAAGGGAAACATCGCCGCGCGCATAGTCGCGGTCGGCACGATCTGGCCGCGCGAGAAAGCCGACGTGGGCGCCAAGATTAGCGCGCAGATTAAGAAAATGGCGCTGCTGAAAAACAAAGTCGTGCGGGCCGGCGAAGTCATTGCGGTGCTCGAGTCACGCGATCTTCAGGCGCAACGGGCCGAAGCGGTCGCGGCTTTGAATGAAGCGCGTGCCAGCGAACGCAGCGTGGTAACCGGAACGATTCCAAAAACAAACGCCGAAGATCAAAAGGCTGTGATGGATGCACGTGCGAAAGTTAACAACGCCCGGGCGACCTACGAGCGCCGCCGGCGGCTCTTTGATCAGGGCGGCATCTCGCAAAAAGATCTCGAAGCGTCACAACTGGAATTGACCACGGCGGAAGATGAGCTGCGCCTCCAGCAACAGACGATTACTTTGCGCGGGCAGTCTCTGAATCCAAACGATCGCGCGCTGGCTGCGGCCCGCACAGCGCAGGCACAACAACGCGTGGCCACGCTCGACGCGCAATTGAGCTACGCGACGATTCGTTCGCCGATCACCGGCATCGTCATCGATCAATTTCAGTACGAAGGCGAGTTCGCAGCTGCGGGCGGCAAACTAATTACGGTCGCCGACACCGGCACCGTGATCGTGAAAGCGCCGTTCGCGGATACGGTCGCCGCTCAGTTGAAAGCCGGCGACGCCGTCAGCGTCCTGCCGACGGATGCTTCGGCGGAAGAGATGAAGGGACAAATTACTCTGCTGAGCCGCTCAAGCGATCCAACCAACCGTACGGTCGAAGTTTGGGTGACGCTTGCGAATGGGGCCGGCTTGTTGCGGGCCAACGGCGCCGCACAGGTGACCGTGTTCGCCAATTCAAAGAATGACGCGATTGTTGTCCCCGCGTCGGCGGTCACGCTTGAAGCCAGTAACGCCGACGAGGGGACGGTAATGGTGGTCGACCCGCAAAACGTCGCGCACGAGAAGAAAGTGACAGTGGGAATTCGGACGGCGGAGAAGATCGAAATTGTCGAAGGGCTGCAAGCGGGCGAAACCGTGGTCATCGAAGGCAACTTTGCCTTGCCGGACGGAACGAAAGTTGAAATTGCGAAGGATGAATGAAGTCAGAACCGCCTGCGGTAGCGGGCGGTCAAGCCTTTGGATCACAAGTTCGACCGCCCGCTACCGCAGGCGGTTCTGACAAGTCATGAAGCTCGCCCAAATCGTCTCAAACCAATCGCGAGCAATCCTCGTCATCGTCGCTCTGCTTTGCGCGGCGGGTTTGTATGGTGCCTGGCAACTCCCCGTCGCGATATTTCCGCAGACTGACTTTCCTCGCATTGTCATCATTGCCGATAACGGCGAGGCCCCGGCTTCGCAAACGCTCGTTTCAGTTACGCGGCCGATCGAAGAGGCCATGAACGGTGTTCCCGGCATCGCCCGTATTAAGTCCAAAACGGCGCGTGGCTCGTCAGAAATCAGCCTCTACTTTGATTGGAACGTCAACATCGTCCAGGTTCTGCAGTTGGTCCAGGCGCGTCTTTCGCAACTTTCATCCTCGCTGCCGCCGACGGCCCAAATTCGAAACGTCGAACGGCTGACGTTCGCAGTGTTTCCCGTCGCCGGTTACAGCCTGACCTCCGATAAACGCGATCAGGCCAGTCTGCGCGACATTGCGACCTATATCATTCGCCCGCAGCTCGCACGGCTGCCGGGTGTGGCAATTGTCGGAGTCGCCGGTGGGAAGACCCGCGAGTTTCACGTGGTGATTGATCCCGATCGATTGGCGGCGCACAATGTTTCAGTCCAGCACGTCTCTGACGCAATTCGAGCCTCGAACATCATCGTCTCGCCGGGGTTGATTGACGAAAATCATCAGCTTGAATTGGCGCTCGTGAGCGGCCAGGCAAAAAAGCCCGACGAGCTCAACAGCATCGTCGTAGCCACGGTAAACAACGCCCCGGTGACTGTCGCCGACGTCGCCACGGTTTCCGGCGGCGTCGAACCCGAATACACGATGGTGACCGCTGACGGACATCCGGCGGCGCTGGTCAACATCAACCGGCAGCCGGATGCCAACACCGTCGCGGTGGTTGATGAAGTGCGCCAGACCCTTGCCGCAATTCGCGGCCAGATCCCCAAAGACGTTCACGTCGCTGCGTATTACGATCAGTCGCTGCTGGTGCGGGACTCGATCAATTCTGTGCGCGACTCGATTCTGATCGGGCTACTGCTTTCCGTGATCATCCTCTACGCGTTCCTGCGCAACGTGGGAACCACCTTCGTGGCGATTCTGGTGATTCCGGTAACGGTGCTGGTCACGTTTCTGGCGATGTGGCTGGCGCACCTGAGCTTTGATTTGATGACGCTGGGCGGCGTCGCGGCCGCGATCGGTTTGGTAATTGACGACGCAATAGTCGTGGTCGAGAACATCTACACGCACATGAGCCGGGGCCAGACGCGCCGCCAGGCAGTGCAGAGCGCGGTTTCGGAAATCACCGTGCCCATCATTGGATCGACGATTACCCCGGTCGTGGTCTTTCTGCCACTCACAATTCTGACTGGCGTCACTGGTGTTTTCTTTCGCTCACTGGCGCTGACAATGTCGGTAGCGTTGCTGACCTCGCTGGTATTGGCTCTCGGTTTTACTCCCGTGCTCGCTGAGCGATTCGTGAAAGCAAAGCGTCGCGACAAACGGGAAGGCTTGTCCGATCACGAGCCGACTTCATCCGAGCTTGAGGCGGAAGCTGAGTCAGGACGCATTCTGCGCGCGATTGTCGCCCGTTATGAATGGGTCCTGTCTCACGCGCTCGACCGTCGCTGGGTGGTCATGATTATCGTCGCGTTTGTGCTGCTGGGTTCTTACCTGCTCTATCGCTCGCTGGGGTCTGAGTTCCTGCCCGTGTTTGACGAGAGTGCGTTCGTCCTCGATTATATCGCGCCTCCGGGGGCATCGCTGGCTGAGACGGATCGCATACTCCGACACGTCGAAGAGATGTTGATGAAGACTCCGGAGATAGAAAGTTATTCGCGGCGCACCGGCCTGGAGATGGGATTATTTGTGACCGAGCCAAACACCGGTGATTTCGCAGTGAAGCTAAAGCCGGGTCACAAGCGCGCCACGGAAGAAGTCATCTCTGAACTGCGTGAACAAATTGCGGAATCTGAACCGGCCCTGACAGTTGAATTCGTGGGCATAGTTCCGGACGTGATTGGCGACCTGCAAGGCAATCCCGAACCAATTGAAATCAAGTTGTTCAGCGAAGACGCAGCAGCGCTGGAAAGCAAGGCTGATGAGGTGGAAACCGCAATCAAAAAAATTCCCGGCATCGTCGATACGAATAACGGTGTCATCGTCAGTGGTCCGGCGATCACTCTCAAGATTGATCCGCAAAGAGCTTCGCGCTTTGGCGTGACCGCCGACGACATTGCAAAGACCGCGACCGCGGCCATGACGGGTGACGAGGCATCTTTCCTTCTGCAACAGGATCGTCTGATCAAAGTGCGCGTGATCTTTCCAGCTGAGGTGCGCACGTCGCTCGACAAGGTCAAAGCCTTGCAGATCCGATCTGCTGCGGGCCAATTGTTTCGGATCGATCAGGTCGCCGACATCGAATTCGAGAAGGGTCAGACTGAAATTGGCCGCGACAATTTACGGCAAACCGTCGCCGTAACGGGCCGGCTCGAAGGCAAGGATCTCGGCACGGCAATCGGCCAGATCCGGAACCAATTGAATAAGGAGGTGAAACTCCCTCCCGGAATGACGATCGAGTACGGCGGGCTCTATCAGGAACAGCAGTCCAGCTTTCGCGAATTGATGATTTCACTGGTGCTGGCCGTGCTGCTGGTCTTTATCACCCTGCTGATTGAGTTTCGATCGTTCGCGCATCCGATCGCCATCGTTACCGGAGCGGTGCTGGCGCTGGCCGGAGTGTTGTTGGCTCTATTCATCACCGGAATGACTCTGAATGTGGTCTCATTGATGGGCATGATCATGATTGTCGGGATCGTCGCTAAGAACGGTATCCTCATGCTTGATGCAGTAGAGGATCATCTGGCTGCGGGTGACACGTTGCGTGAAGCGTTGTTGCGATCCGGGCGGCGCCGTTTCCGTCCGGTGCTGATGACGTCGTTGGCGGCAATGCTGGGCATGCTGCCTTTGGCTTTGGCGTTTGGGGCCGGGTCAGAGTTGTTGCAACCGTTGGCGATTGCGGTGATTGGCGGATTGACGATGGCGCTGTTGCTCTCATTGATCGTGACACCCACGGTTTACGCGATGTTGCGAAGCGAGCCTCGGCGGCAGACGAGTTAGTTTGACGGGCGAGGTCAGTACCGGGAGCGATAGCGACCGGGGTAGTGGGTCAGTTTGATGTCCGACAAGCTTCAGCTTGTCGAAACTTGGCGACAAATTAAAGTTTGTCGGACATGGTTTTTCAAACAGGAGTCAATTATGAATCAAATCCAAAGACTTTCCTTTGCACTGCTGGCTCTAGGTCTGGTCTGCTCTCTCGTGCGGGCCCAGGAGTCCGAGAAAAAGATCAAGCGAGCGCAACTACCGCCCGCTGTTGAGCAAACGGTGGCACGCGAGAGCGAAGGAGCGACCATCAAAGGCTTTGCCGCCGAAGTCGAGAAGGGGCAGAAGTTCTACGAAGCCTCGTTAATCGTCAACGGCCACAACAAAGACATTCTCATCGACAAGAACGGCAACGTCGTTGAGGTAGAAGAACAAGTTTCACTCGACTCGCTACCCGCTCCGGTTCAGGATGCGCTGAAACAAGCTGCCGGGAAGGGCACGATCCAGGTTGTCGAGTCGTTGACGAAGAACGGCAACCTGGTGGCTTATGAAGGCCATGTGAAGAGTGGAAAGAAACGATTTGAAATCCAGGTCGGGCCCAACGGAGAGAAACTCAAACGGCCTGAATGAAGGTCCGCAGATTACGCAGATGACTGGAGGGTAATTTCAATGCCAGTTCTCCGAAACGAAATGCTCAACCTGCCCAGAATGGAATCTGCGAAATCTGTGGACAGGTCAGCAACTGTGAAGGTTGCGCTCCTGTCTCAAACCTTGAGAAATCATCAGCGAACTTCAGAAAGGAAGAACCCCTATGATTAGCTTAAAAGTCACCGCCCTAGCTCTGACCTACATGATCGCTTTGTTTCAAAGCGGCACAGGCTACAAAGTCGAGACGCGCTACCCGGTGCCCGGTAACGGCGGCTTCGATTACGTCGCAATCGACAGCGCAGCGCGCCGGTTGTATGTCTCGCACGGCACACAGGTAGACGTGGTCAATCCCGACGACGGAAAATTGATCGGCACCATCGGCGACACTCCCGGCGTACACGGGACGGCCATCGCGTCGGAGTTCAAACACGGGTTCACCAGTAACGGCCGGGAGAATAAGGTCTCAATGTTTGATACCACCACGCTCAAACTTATTAACAAGATCGATGTCGGTAAAGGGCCGGACGGCATCTATTACGATCCGGGGACCAAACGAGTCTTCACGAACAATCACGGCTCGCACGACATTACGGCGATCGATGCGAAGACCGGCCAGGTGGTCGGCACGGTTAAGGCAGAAGGTGACGGCGAATCCGCGGTTGTTGCTGATGGCGTCGTCTATCTAAACATCGAGGACACGAACGAAGTCATTGTCTTCGATCCGAAATCGCTCGAAGTCAAAAAGCGTTTTCCGATTGGCGTGGCCAAAACACCAACCGGTCTCGAGTACGATGCGAAGACAAAGCGCCTGTTCATCGGGTGTCGGAACGAACCGAAGATGGTCGTGATGGATGCGGTCTCCGGGAAGGTAATTACCAGCATGCCCATCGGCAAAGGGGTTGACTATGCCGGCTTTGATCCACAGGCGAAGCTCATTTTCTTTTCGTGCGGCGAGGGTGTCTTGAACATCTTTCACGAAAAATCCGCGGATGAATACGAGGACGCGGGTGCGGTGAAAACACAGCCCAGCGCCCGGACGATGGCTTTTGATCCCAAGACCAAAAAGATATTTCTCTCGGCGGCCTAATATGTCGAGACACCGGCAGCTACCCCTGGCGGCCGTCCGCAGCGCACAATAAAGCCCGGCTCGTTCGTGGTGCTGGTGGTCAGCAAGTAATCAAGGGTCACAAAAAATCGGAGGTCCCATGCTAAGTAACAGAAGATCGCATTGCCTCTTAGAAATCCTCCTTGGGGCGATTTGTTTCGCCACCGCATTCAAGGTAGAGGCACAGACTCTCACTCCTGCGCCTTCGCCTGCCGTTTCGCCGGCGGCAAAAGAGCCGTCGCTCGAAAGCGAATTCTTCAAAAACATTCTCCACGATCAGAAGGCGATCTGGACGTCGCCAATGCATTTGCGGGCCAAAGATGCCCGCTGGCTGGTGCCTTTGGGGTTAGGTACCGCGGCGCTGATCGCCACTGATCAACAAACCGGTGACGAGATTGCCGAATCCGACAAGCCATTGCACGCCAGTCGAATCATAAGTTATGCGGGTTCAAGCTATGGCACCGGAGCAATTGCCGCAGGCTTCTATCTTCTCGGACGAGTCACCCACAATGATCGCGCCCGCGAAACGGGCCTGCTCGCGGGTGAAGCGTTAATTGATAGCGCTATTGTGGTGACGTCAATCAAAACAATTACCCAACGCACGCGGCCTACGGGCGGCCGTAGCCGCAGCGATTTTTTTGACGGCGGATCGTCTTTCCCTTCGGGTCATAGTATTCAGGCCTGGACCCTGGCTACGATCATCGCCAACGAGTATCACGATAAGCCTGCGGTGCAGATCGCGGCGTACGGAATTGCCAGCGCTGTCAGTGTGGCTCGTTTCACGGGCCGCAATCACTATCTTTCGGACGTCTTAATCGGCAGTGCTATGGGTTATGGGATCGGCCGGTACGTTTACCGCACCCACCATCGCAAAGCGACCGGTGCAGGCGGGAGCGAGGAAGAAGAATCGGTCCTTCGTTCGAGGCGATGGCCGGCGATCGCGCCGGACTACAATCGTCGGGCGCGCGAGTACGGCGTGGCGATGTCTTGGAGTTTTTGACGGTACGCACGCCTCTGGCGTGCAGCGCGAGGAAGAAAGCACGCTGGAAGCGGGCGCCCCGAATTATGTTCGATTCTGTTCGCACACGATTGACTCTCTGGTACGCCGGAGTGCTGGCGCTGTCGCTAATCGTGTTTGCGTTTCTCGTCTACTTTGCCGCCTCGCGAATCTTTTACGAGCGCCAGGATGAATCGCTGCGTTCGACCGTCCAGACCGTCGCCAGCGCTTACATGGAGGAGTTAGAAGAAGAACATTCCGTCACGAAAGCAAATCAGGTCGTGCTCGGCGAATTGGTATTCCCGAACCGTTCCGTGGCGGTTACCGATCCGGCGGGAAACGTCGTGGCCTGGTCCAGTAACTTGAGTGCTCATCCTTTCTCCATCCCGAGTCAAACCCAGTTTGAGGCTCGCGCCCACGGCCTCAGCTTCGCGGTCGTCAACAATCTCCGAGTGGCCGTAGTGCCGCTATCGCAAACCGGGCAGACTGGTTTTGCCGCCGTCGCCGAACCATTGAGCGTGATTGACGAAGGTCTGCGACGTCTGCGCCGTGCCTTCCTGGCCGGCGTGCCGCTGATTCTGCTGCTGGCCTCAGCCGGCGGTTATTTTCTGGCGCGCAAGAGCCTCTCGCCGATCGCTTTAATGAATCGTCAGACGCAACACATCACCGCGGTAAATCTTTCTTCCCGGCTTGATGTGTTGAACCCGCGCGATGAGCTCGGCCGGCTGGGCACCACGATTAACGAGTTACTTGAGCGCCTGGAATTGTCATTCAAGGAACAGCAACGATTTGTCGCTGACGCATCGCACGAGTTGCGCACGCCCCTGGCCATCCTGCGCGGTGAGACCGATATCGCTCTGGAACAGCCGCGCAGTCCTGATGCTTACCGGCAATCGTTGGCACTGATTAAGGACGAGGCCGAGCGCCTTTCACGGATCGTCGAAGACCTGTTCATTCTGGCGCGGCAACCGCTCGACCTGCCGGCGATCATCAAAGAGTCCTTTGACTTGAACGAGACGGTCAAAGATTGTGTGCGCGCGGCAAACGTTCTGGCATCCCGCAAGAATTTACAATTAAAGCTAACTGAGGCGCCGCCGCTCGTCTTGACTGGCGATGAACATCTGCTGAAACGGATGGTTTTGAATCTGCTTGATAACGCGGTGAAGTACACGCCCGCTGGCGGAGAGATTCGGGTCGAACTGATTGGGGAAAACGGCCACGCTCAGGTTGTAGTTCGCGACACCGGCATCGGCATTTCTGAAAGAGATCAATCGCATGTTTTCGATCGCTTCTATCGTGTCGATAAAGCTCGGTCCCGGGCGCTGGGTGGCGCGGGGCTGGGACTTTCGATTGTGCATTGGATTGTCGAAGCGCACGGCGGGACGGTCACCGTTGCCAGCAACCCGGGGAAAGGTAGCGCCTTTACTGTTAAGTTGCCGACCGGTCCTGCATCTTACGCAATGCCTCAATAAATTTTCCGTCACTGAATTTCGCCGCGCCGGCTTTGGTAATCGTCTTCAATTCGTTGAATAGTTGCTGGTCGACTTCTTTAAAGTTGAAGCACGATTTGCCTTGCATCCGCTTCTTCAGTGCCGGAGACATCGCCTTCAACAAATCCGGCGACGCGTAAACCGTCATCAGATAAAAGCTAACGTAGTTCTTGCCCAGGCGTACGCCGCCGAAACAAAGCGGCTGCTTGTTTTTCATGATATGCCGCGTGTTGAGCAGATAGTACGCATCAGTATCTTGCGCGACATCCATCTTTCTCGCGTAAGGCTTAAGAATCGATTTCAATTCGTCGAAGACGGTTTTGAATTCAGTCTTGTTAGGCATTGAGGCTTTTCCTTCCAGACCCGGTCAACGTTTTTGCGGCCTGTTTTGCCAAGTCATCCGGGTTTTCGCTCCGTTGGGAGCGAGATATTTATAGCACCCACAATCCAACATCGATCAAGCTCCGTTAGGAGCGAAACAGCCGCGCGAAATTTATGTCGCTCCTGAAGGAGCTTCCGAGAGAGTTGGGTGTCATGGCTTCTATAAACATTTCACCCCTCACGGGGTGAGAAAGTCGAGCAGCGATCAATCGCCCGCTTTCCAATCCGGAGGCAGCAAACGCCGGCGTCCGTCAGACGCGATCGCAATTCCCGGCTCGTCGAGATCTTTTCGATCCCAAAGCTTGCACGTCACCTGGCGATGCGCCTGATCGAGTGCTTCACAGTAATTCGTGTAAGTGCAGCGGCGCACGTCATCTCCGCGTCCCAGTTTCACTTTGAGAAACCAATCGGGGTCAGCCAGCGCCTGACGCGCCATTCCGATAATATCGGCGTCCCCATTCTGCAAAATCTGCTCAGCCTGCTCAAACGTCGTGATGCCCCCGGTGGCCACAATCGGTGTCGCAAATCCGGCTGTCTTGATTGCGTGCTTGATTTCAGCAACCAAAGGCACCGAACGACCAAACGGGCCGCGTTCGTCAGAAAGAGTTGTGGGCATGCATTCATAACCGCTCTGGCCGGTGTAAGGGTAAACGGCCTGACCGACTTTGGGTTGTTCTGCGTCCTCGAACTTGCCGCCTTTTGAGATCGAGAGATAGTCGAAGCCGGCTTTGGCGAATTCAACTCCAAAATAAACCGCGTCGTCGATGCGACTCCCGCCGGCAATCACTTCGTCACCAAGAAAGCGGACACCTACCACATAGTCCTTGCCCACGCGTTCACGCACGGCGCGATAGACTTCCAGGGGCAAACGGCCGCGATTTTCTCTGGGCCCACCGTAACAGTCTGCGCGATCGTTCAGGGCGCTCAGAAAACCCGCCATCGTGTAAGCGTGGGCATAGTGCAACTCGACACCGTCAAATCCGGCCTCGCGTGCACGCCTCGCCGCGCTGGCAAATATTTGCGGCAACACTTGCGGTAGCTCTTTTATGTGAGGCAGATCAGTATCCGTGACGCGTTCGCGATAACCGGAGCGCAGCGATTCAAGTTCGCGAGCATCAAGAATCTGGTCGAGAATGTCATCGTCAGCGGCCTGCAGGAACTCGCGCAGCTGAGATTCATCAGCGTTCAGCCAGTATGAAGCACTGGTGACGCCTGCGATTGCTTGACGATGCCGGGTCGTGATTGTGATAAAGCGATCAAAAAACTTAGTCCTCTCCGGACGCCGTTTGACTGCCAGGAAATCGATAATTTGAATGAACAGCTTTGTGCGGCTGTCGCTGGCTTCGCGAACTGTTTCGACGAGCTGTTTCAATCCAGGCAGGAACCGATCGTGGCCGATGCGCAGCAGGGGACCGCTGGGGATGTCGCGCACGCCGGTGGCCTCAACCACAATCGCAGCGGGCCGGCCGGAAGCAAATCGTCGATACCAATCCAGGTTGTCCTGGGTTACGAATCCATCCTCAGTCGCACGCCAGGGGACCATAGCCGGCACCCAGGTGCGGCTCTCGAGTTCCAGCGATCCAATGCTGATCGGCCGGAAAAGCATGGAACGAGCTGCCCCTTCGGCCGAAGGCCAGAGCGTTAGAGGAATGGGATGCTTGATCGGATTGGCGAACTTCCACATAGGCGATGGTCACTTTAACATTTTGGAGTACGCCGGTGGAGCGAGGCGTTTGGAGTGCGGTCACTTGTGACCGCTTTCGGCTTCGGACAAAGCGCCGACAAGTCGGCGCACTCCAAAGCTCCCGGTTCTGACACTGGCGTGCTAAATTATCGAGAAAGTGCATGACTGACAACCTTCTTAAGTATCGATCTGAATTTCCCATCCTGGATAAAGCGGTCTACCTGATCTCGCACAGTCTCGGCGCAATGCCGCGTGCGACTTACGATCGATTGCATGAGTACGCGGACATCTGGGCTTCGCGTGGCGTGCGCGCCTGGGCCGAAGGCTGGTGGGACATGCCGGTGACGATTGGCAACGAAGTCGCCCGTATTATCGGCGCCGATCAAAACAGCGTCGTCATGCATCAGAACGTTTCAATTTGCCAGTCGTTGATTCTTTCAGCGCTGTTGCCGCTGGGCCGAGCTGCCAAACGAAACAAGATCGTTTTTGAAGAGTTGAATTTTCCCTCGGTGATGTATGTCTATGAAGCCCACGCTCGCGAGCATGGGTTGCGAATTGAGCGAGTGAAATCGGACGACGGCATCACCATGCCACTCGAAAGAATGTTGGCGGCGATCGACGAAGAAACAGTACTGGTTCCGATCTCGCACGTTCTCTTCAAGAGCGCATTTCTCCAGAACGCCAAAGCGATAACTGAACGGGCGCACCAAGTCGGGGCGATCGTCGTCCTCGACACTTACCAATCGGCGGGCACAGTTCCATTCAGCGTTAAGGACCTGGGCGTGGATTTCGCGACCGGCGGCTCAGTGAAGTGGCTGTGTGGTGGACCAGGCGCCGGTTATCTCTACGTGCGGCCTGACTTGATCGATCGATTCGAGCCAAAGACCACTGGGTGGATGGCCCACGAACATCCATTCGCGTTTGAAAATGAAATGCATTACGCGCCAAACATCACTCGCTTCCTTCACGGCTCGCCGGCGATCCCGGCCCTCTACGCTGCCGAGTCTGGCTACAAAATCATTAATGAGATCGGTGTCGAAGCAATCCGGGAAAAGAGTGTGCGGCAGACGCAAATGTTAATCGGGTTGGCGGAAGCAGCGGGCTTTCGTGTAACCAGTCCAAGTGATCCGGGGCAGCGCGGCGGCACAATTACAGTTTGGGATGACAATGCTGCCGCGATCACCAGGGAATTAATTAAGCGAGAATTCATTGTTGATTACCGGCCGGGCGCGGGCGTGCGCGTGTCGCCGCATTTCTACACGAAAGACGAAGAGCTGGAATTAGTCATCGCCGAAATGAAGAAAATACGCGACCAGGGCGAATTCGAGTCGACGGGAAAAGCCGGAGCCGCGTTTTAACGAGTTTGGAGTTCCGCATTTATGCGGCAGAAGAGCCGCCTGAAGGCGGAACTCCGAACGAAGAAGAACTACCATGAAGTTATTCCTTGATTCGCCGGACTTTCTGAACACCGTAATGTCGGAAACCGACAAGAACAGTGAGGCCGCGCGAACCCTCACTTCGGGCCTGACCGAAACCCAACTGAATTGGAAACCTTCCGCGGAACAGTGGAGCATCGCGCAGTGCCTGGATCATCTCACGGTCGCCACGAATGAGTTTGAAAAATACTTCCAGCCTGCATTACAGCGCGCGCGAGAAAAATGGCCGGTTACCAACTCACCTCCGTATAAACCCAGCATGTTGGGAGGATGGCTGGCGAAACAGGTTAGTCCCGAAGCTCCCAGAAAAATTACGGCGCCAAAAATATTCCGTCCGGCGGTCTCGAATATTCCGGCTGCGCTGGAGAAGTTCGTGAATCAGCAGGCCAGGTTTCTCGATTTCGTCCGTGAATCGACTGGTATCGATTACAATAAGACGCGCTTGCGCTCGCCCGTTACCCCCTTGATGCGTTACAGTCTGGCAGACGCATTTGTCATAACAGTTCTTCACGGTCAAAGACATTTAGCCCAGGCCCGTCGAGTTCGAGAAATGCCGCAGTTCCCAAAGGTCTAAGCGTGACGTCATGTCAGAAGAATACGGTCAAAACGCTCCGCTCTCTTACAACAAGTATCTGCGAGTACCGGAGCTGATCGATTTGCAGACCTGCTTGTCGTCGCCGGTGCATCACGACGAACTGCTGTTCATCACCGTCCACCAGGCCTACGAGCTGTGGTTCAAACAAATTCTTCATGAGATCGACGCAGCGGTCGTTTTGATGAAAGAAGATCGTTCAGTCGAGGCCGCTCAGGCTTTGCGTCGCGTTGTCGAGATCGAAAAACTTCTGATCGCTCAGATTCATATTCTGGAAACGATGTCTCCGGTGCGTTTTCTCGGCTTTCGTGACGAACTGAATCCCGCCAGCGGCTTTCAATCGATGCAGTTTCGCGAGATTGAGTTCTCATCAGGTCTCAAAGACGAAAAAATCGTGCGTGAGTTTCGCGCCGATGACTTTGCGCGCCGCCGCCTCGAAGCCAGGCTACAACAGCCTTCGTTGTCAGAGGCATTCTTTGCGCTGCTGCGTCGTTCGGGGTTTGACACACCGGCCATCGATGCGCCACGTGATACCAGGGAGCGCCGCAGCAATTACAGCAAGCGACAGCGGGCCGTTGTCGAAATCCTCACCCATCCCGAGCAGTTGAACAAGGAATATCAGTTGGCTGAAGCGTTACTCGAACATGACGAATACTTTTCGTTGTGGCGATCCCATCACATCAAAATGGTTGAGCGCATGGTGGGCACCAAGCGTGGCACGGGCGGTTCGCCCGGAGTAGGTTATTTGCAAACAACGCTCGACAAAAAATTCTTTCCCGAGCTGTGGGAAGCGCGTACCTATCTCGGCGTCAGGCACGGCGACGCCGGGTGTCCCTTTGCAAAACCCGCTTAGCGGCGTTCTCGTGCGGCGCTTAGTGAGAGAAAGTCCCGAACCAGGTCCAGCATCGAATTTCATGACCCCGGCAGAGCCGAAAACGTGCATCGCGCCGGTAAGTCGGATTGGTCCTCGGTTTTAACCTTGAATCGCAATGTCTACGCCAACACCTGATTCGATCAGTTCTCCGCGCAAAGCACCCGGCGTTGTTCGATATCACTCTTTCAAGCGCTATCTCTTGTTGTGGTGTCTGTTCTTTCTTATGTGTGCAAGTCTCGGCTATGCCTCGTTGAACCGCTATCAGCCTCCCGCCACAGAAGGACTCATCGACTCTGCGGTGTATTACCAGATGGTAACCCAACGCACGACAACCGTGACCTATCCCTACATGCGGGGCCGCGTTCTAATTCCATTTGTGGCCAGACCCTTTTACTGGTTTGCTCGCGGCCGGGTCGTAAGTTGGGACCCGATCGCCTTCGGGCTGTTGACATCCAACTCGATCTTCTGTGCTTTGGGGTCATGTCTGTTGGTCAGTATTGGACAAAGAGTTTCCGGCAACCTTCTTGTAGGCCTCGTCGCAGCCATGCTTCATCTGCTTTGTTTTGCAGTGCCTAATCTGCAGTTGGCGGGGTTGGTCGATTCCGGAGAGTCCTGCTTTTTATTAGCGGTTATTTACAGCTTACTTGCGAACAAATGGTCGCAACTGCCGGTATGGGGCGTGTTCGGCACTCTCGCTAAAGAAACTTTTTTCCCTTTTGCCGTGGTGTTCACCGCAGTCTGGTGGTTTACCAGCTCACAGACCGACGGTGGTCGCCCTCGATTCTCAGGGCTGTGGACAGTAATGCTGGCGCTCGCCAGTCTGATTACGTTGATTCTTTTGCATTCGATAATTAACGGCCACTTGGTTTGGCCGTGGCACATCGCCGTTCAAGCCCGCGCGGGCTTGCCATTGTTTTCGTCGCTTTTGGGGGTGTTTTTAGATAAAGGTTTTTGGTACGTATTCATTTGGCTTTTGCCGCTCGGTCTTTTCAGTCTGCATCGCCTTCCGCGGCCCTGGCTATGGGCTTCATTGATTACTGCTCTCGTCGCGCTTGGTTTAGGCTCGTGGAAGAACATGCAAGGGACGGTCGCGCGACCCCTCTTTGATGTTATCGGGCCACTTTTGAGTCTTTCCACGGCAATGTTCCTCAGTGGATTGAATGAACGACTCCCTGAATAGTTAACCGTCATAGAATTACGGAACCCGGTCAATGGCCATCCAATTCAATGAACGCTTTAACATGGCGGATTACTTCCTCTACCACAATCTGGAGGAAGGTCGGGAAAACAAAGTCTGTCTGTATTTCCGAGATCGAACCTTTACCTACGGCGAAGCGGCGCGCATGTCGAATCGAGTCGGCAACGCGTTGCGTGAGCTCGGGGTCGAAATGGAAGACCGGGTTTTGATCGTCCTGCCCGATTGTCCTGAGTTCGTCTGGTCCTGGTTTGGAGCGGCGCGTATCGGCGCCGTGATTACAATGGTCAATCCACTCCTGCCGGCTGAAGACTATCGTTACTATTTGGAATATACACGGGCGCGCGTGGCCATAGTCCACGAATCATTTCTAAAGCCCATCATCGAGGCTTTGCCCGCGTCAAATCATTTGCGTTCGCTAATTATCGTTCGCAACGAAGACGCGATTGATGAAGAAACGCTCAGTGTCAAGAGTCCGGCAAAATTGGTGTACTTTTCAGAAGTTGTTGACGGGCAGCTGCCGGCCTGCCAGGCGGCGGAAACGCATCGCGACGACATCGCCATCTGGTTGTTCACCTCTGGTTCGACCGGACATCCCAAAGGCGCTGTCCACTTGCAGCACGATCTGCCCTTCAACACCGAGGTCTTTGCGAAACGAACGATGGGAGTGAACGAAGACGACCTCACGGTTTCGGTTCCCAAACTGTTTTTCGGTTATGCGACGGGAACCAATCTCCTTTTTCCATTCTCAGTTGGCGGGGCCACGGCGTTGTTTGCGGAAAGATCGACGCCAGAACAATTGTTCGAAGTCATCGAGCGTTACCGGCCAACGATCCTCACCACGGTGCCGACGATGATCAACGGAATGCTGAATGTTGAAGATGCGAGCCGGCGTGACCTTTCCAGCGTGCGCTTTTGCTATTCGGCAGGCGAAGCGCTGCCAGTTGAGCTCTATCACCGTTGGCAGGAAACGTTTGGTGTCGAGATTTGCGACGGCATCGGATCCGCAGAGATGTTTCACATCTACATAACAAATCGCCCGGGCGATGTGAAGCCCGGCAGTCTGGGACGAATCGTCAAAGGTTACCAGGCCAGCATCGTGGACGCAGATGATCACGAAGTTCCCACGGGCAAAATGGGTACGTTGAAAATCAAAGGCGATTCGGCGGCGCTTTGCTATTGGAACGCGCACGAAAAATCGAAGGCGACCTTTGCCGGAGACTGGTGCACCAGCGGCGACCAATTCCACGTCGATGAGGAAGGGTATTACTGGTATCACGGTCGCACGGACGACATGCTTAAAGTTGGCGGCATCTTTGTGGCCCCGGGAGAAATTGAGAACTGTTTGCTTCAGCACGAGGCGGTGCTGGAATGCGCCGTTGTCGGTCATGATGACGGTGACGGTTTGGTTAAGCCGAAGGCCTTTGTTGTTGCTCGTGAGGGACGTGAACCGGGCGAGCGTCTGGCCGATGCGATCAAGCAGTTCGTCAGAGATCGACTCGCCCTCTACAAGTACCCGCGCTGGATCGAATTCGTTTCCTCACTCCCGAAGAATGACCGTGGAAAAATCGATCGAAAATTGCTCAAGAGTTAGCGACTCCCTAGGGCTAAACCTGGCCCGCGGCATGAGTTTCTCTGAGGTTGCGCAAGCCAGACTTAAGCCGGCACTCTCAATCCGCTCATAGAAACCGACCAAGGAAAACACACTCGGTGCCGGCCTCTCAAAATCGTCCATTTTCCTTCGAAAACTGAGGATAATTCGCCCGGTTTATGGAATTGGATACCTACTAACCATTTCTTTCCTGCGAGAACGAAAGTGGGGCTTAACGGGACCCAACGGAATTCAAGAAGGGAAGAAGACAAGTGCAAAAACTGTTTCTCTTATTTGCTGCTGTAATTGTAATCGCATTGCCCGCGGTTGCATCAGCTGACACCATAACTTTTCAGGCACCGGCGACCGCCCCCAATCAGGGCAGCGGAGGTTCCCGCCAATTTGATCTCGATCACCACAGCGCTTACACGTGGAAAATTGGCGGCGTAAATCTGGCTGGTAAGACCATCACGAGTGCTACCATCACTTTTCGCAATATCAGCAACTGGGACCGCAACCCGAACATGCTGTTCGTTCACCTGCTGGATACGGCCCGGAATGCGGGTGTTGCTTCCTTTCAGGATGCTCCCTTAAGTCAGACTCCGGTAACGGACATTAACGATAACTTCGCAGGCACGCTCTACCGCAACAATCCGCTGGTGGCGTCCGGCACGGCCAATACCTTCCTGACGCAGCAGTCATTTAGCATGACGGCAACGAATTTCGTCTACACGTTCACAGCAGACCAGCTTCAAATCTTGAGCACGTACTTCCTGAACGGAGGCGACATGGCTTTTGGTTTCGATCCTGACTGTCACTTCTGGAACGATGGCATTGCCTTCTCTTTCACCACGGCCCCGACGGCTACACCTGAACCCACAACGATGGCTTTGCTGGGCACTGGTTTGGCAGGACTCTACTACAGCCGAAAGCGTAAGAAGCAACAGCAGGCTCAGGCTATCAACTGAAATATCGCTCGCGATTTGTCAAAATCAAAAGCCGCGGACGCTCACGCTCCGCGGCTTTCTTTTCGTGGCACAGACTTTTTAGTCTGTGGCTTGGGAAACACAGACTGAAGTCTGTGCCACCTATCTTAATCTTCCTTCCAAATTGTAATCGCGTAATCTGCGGTAGAGTGTTGAGGGCGAAATGCCCAGGGCGTCGGCCGCTTTGCCTCGATGCCAGCCGGTTCGCTCCAGGGCCGCAATGATTTGCTGTTTCTCGATGTCGCGAAGTGAACCTGTGTTGGAAGCGTTATCTCCGGAAACCGTCATGCCTGACTCGCCGGCCGTTGGCGGAGGAACAAAAGGCATGGAGCCGTTTGTGCGGGCCACCTCTGGAGGCAGTTCACCTACCGTGATGCGACCGTCATTCGAAAGCAGCACTGCGCGCTCCAAACAATTACGCAGCTGACGAACATTGCCGGGCCAACTGTACGAGCGCAGGCTCTCGAGCGCTTCAGGAGCAACTTCGGGTGGGGTGGCCGTGAGTTGCTTGAGCATATGCTGCATTATGGGTTCGACGTCTTCGGGTCGCTCGCGCAGCGGCGCGAGATGAATCTGAAAACTGTTTATCCGGTAGAGCAGGTCAGCGCGGAAAGCGCCATCGGCGATTACCAGGTCGAGGTTCCGGTTCGTGGCGGCGACAATGCGAACATTGACTTCGACCTTGCGCACGCCTCCGACGCGAAAAAACGTTCGTGTTTCGATTGCGCGCAGCAGTTTTGCCTGCAAGCCCGCCGGCAGTTCGGTGACTTCATCCATGAACAATGTTCCGCCGTCGGCTAATTCGATGAGTCCGAGTTTGCGCGCTTTCGCTCCTGAGAAAGCTCCAGCCTCATATCCGAATAATTCAGACTCAAGCAGCGTTTCCTGGAATGCGGCGCAGTTCAAATCGATAAACGCGCCGTGAGCGCGATTCGACAGGCGATGAATGGCCTGTGCGATCAATTCTTTGCCGGTGCCTGACTCACCGGTAATCAGTACCGACGCCTCGGACGGCGCCACGCGCTGAACCAGGCGAATTGCTTCGGCCATAGCTTCGGACTGGCTGATGATTTCGGGCGTGGCCGACTTGCGTTCGATTTGGGCGCGCAGTCTTTGATTATCAACGCGCAGATTTCGCTTTTCGGCCGCCTGGCGCACGCGCACATCGAGTTCGTTGATGCTGTAAGGCTTGGTGAGGTAGTCGTAAGCGCCGAGCTTCATTGCTTCAACCGCAGTTTCAATCGTGCCCTGGCCGGTCAGCATGATTACTTCCGGAGGATTCGGCCGTTCATGCACGCGGCGCAGAAGCTCCATGCCATCCATCTGTGGCATGTTGATGTCGCATAGCAGCACGTCTACGTTGCTTTCTTCCAGCTTTCGCAATGCAGCTTCGCCATCCGGCGCCACCTGCACGCGATAACCCAGCCGTTGAAGTTCTTTCTGTAGGACGAGACGCAGGTTGGCTTCGTCTTCGGCGATTAATAGTCTGGCATCACGCTGTTCGTTCACTGTTTATTACCCCGCACTTGGACCAATGGTACTAATCAGTCGCGACTGGCAACGTAATTGTGAAGGTCGTGCCCACCGCAGCTGTCGAGCGCACGTCAAGCCGGCCCCCATGATCCGATAAAATACCATAACAGACCGCGAGTCCGAGCCCCGTACCGCGGCCGATGTCTTTGGTCGTAAAAAATGGGTCGAAAATTTTGGTCATGTTCTCAGGGGGAATTCCGATGCCGGTATCCCGAACTTCGATCAGAATTCTGGATCCTGAATGCGCGGCGCGCAATGTCAGGGTACCGCCCGCAGGCATTGCGTCGATTGCATTGGTTGCCAGGGCCACGACGGCCTGTTGCAATTGTCCGCCGTCACCCAGAACTACAGGCAAGTCGTCAGCAGTTTCAATTTCGATTTTGATATTGTCACCGCGTTGCTGATGGGTAACTAACCGGGCCGTGGCCTTGATCAGGTCATTAATCTTGACCGGGACTCGCTGGCCGGATCGCAAGCGACTGAAGTCCAGCAACCCGTTGGTGATAGATTTGCAGCGAAATGCTTCATCACGAATCAAGCCGAGGTACTCTCGCAAATCTTCGGCGTCGGGCGAATCGCTAAACGCACCTTCTTCAATCCGTTTCTCTAGAGATTCAGCGCAGGCTGCGATAGTGGCCAGCGGATTGTTGATCTCGTGAACCACGCCTGCGGCGAGGCGGCCGACGGCGGCGAGTTTCTCAGCGCGAGCGACCGCGCGATGGGCCTTCACTCGGGCCGTAATATTTTCGCCGACCGCGATCACATGGGTAACCATGCCAGACTCTCCGGCGCGCATCGGAATTTTGCTAATCAACCAATGATTGGTCTCGCCGTCCTGACTCACGGTTTCCTGTTCGACGCGATGAATTCTTCCGGTTGCGAACACATTGCTGAACTCGTTTTTGAGGACGTAAGGGCTTTGTTTGGTAAGTACTTCGAAAATGTTTTTGCCCAGGGCTTCGCCCTTGGGCAATCCTAATTCGCCGAGTTCGCGATTGCGGTTCCACGCAACGATATTATAGTTAGTGTCGATCGCGTAGAGTGACAGAGGTAGCGCATCAATGATCGCTTCCGTGAAGCGCTGTTGCATCTCGGCTTCAGCCGTGCGGCGATCGACTTCTTCAGCGAGCGTGGCTGCCGATTCGCGAGCCTTGAGGTACAAGCGTGAGACCTGTGCGGCCAGCGCTGCCTGCTGCGCAGCGGCGTCAATCAAACTTCGCTCTGTACCGGTCGCAGCCGCGTCGTCGGCAAAGGCAACGACTAGTGCCCCCAAATTTTTTACTCCAAAACCGATAGGAACCAGATACTCGCACTGGTGCTGAGGATCGCGGAACAGGAATTCTTTACGATTTGTCAGCTTGATCGCTTGTGCTGAGCGGGAAGACTGCAACCATTTTTCCAGACGACGCACATTGATGAGCGACGAATCGCCGGCGCTGCCTTCGCTGTCAAAAACACAAACCGCGAGGTCTTTACCATTGTGTCGAATGGCACAAGCACTTTGCGCGGCATTTGTACCCTCGAAAATCGCGCCAGCCATTCGACTGGCGACCTGCTCCGGCTCGAGCGTGCGCAAGAGTCCGCGCCCGAGATCCGCAAGGAAACTGAGCTCGCGATTGCTGCCACGTAACTCCGATTCACGCTGTGCACCGCTCAGATGGGAATTGATCCGCGACAGCAGTTCGCCGGGCGTCGATGGTTTAACGATATAATCGTCGGCGCCGGCCGTAAATGCCTCAACCTTTCGCCCCTCGCTATCGTTCGCCGAAAACACGACCAGTGGAAGCTGGTTCAGCGAAGGTTGCGCTCGCAACAGACGGCAGAGCGCCAGGCCATCGACGTCGGGTAACTCCACGTCCAGCAGCACCAAATCGCATGGACGCTTGCGTAACAAGCTCAAGGCAGCGGGTGCGTCGGCAACTGCAATAGTGCGGTGACCCGCGGTTTCAAAAATACTGCGCAGTCCTTCGCGCGCAGATCGGTCATCATCGACTATCAGCAGCGTAGAACCAGTCGACGGTTCAATTGATGTAAGTGCCATTCTAATTAACGTCTCGTCCGCAAATTGAGTCCCGAGGTGCGGAAGTATTCATAAAAAGTTGAGGCGGGCGCAGAGTGAAACCGCTGATTGAAGCGGAGCAATCTAGGACAAGGCGCTGGATTTTGGGCGGCCGTCAGAACGGCGACCGGTGGCGGGCTGAACGTTGGGTAACGCCCGCTAACGACTCTTCCAATTTGACTGGTTGAGGGTTGATTGTCAAGGAATTTTAATTAACGCTAGTGGCTATGAGGTGATTCTCAGGAGGACGGTCCGATGCGGGCTTGGCTTGCTCCTTTGGGCCTCGGTCTTGGCTAAAAACGCTGGCTTTATGATTTGATTTGACCCGATACATGGCTTGATCGGCGGCGATTACAAGTTGATCCAACGTTTCTCCATCGGTTCCAAACACTGCCGAACCAACACTTATGCCCACGCGGGCGCGGCCCTGGGAACGGATTTCGATTGAGAAATCGGACACTGTTCGCTCGATCCGCTCGCGCAATTCCTCCACCTGGTCCTCGGCTACATCGGGAACGATCGCTACGAACTCGTCACCGGCATAACGGGCCAGAAAGTCGTATTCGCGAAATTGAGCATGCACCAGATTGGCTACTTCGCGCAGCATGCGATCACCGAGCTTATGACCGAAGGTGTCGTTGACGAGCTTGAAGTCGTCTAAATCGAGCATGATTAGTTGAAACGGCTTGCCAGTTCGGCGCGCTCGCGCGACCTCTTCTTCGAAGCGCAAATGCAGGCTGCGGGCATTGGGCAGCCCGGTTAGCGGATCGGTGAGGGCATTCGATTCAGCGCGTGCATGATTGACGGCGTTCGCCAGAGCGTCAGACGCCAATCGCGTTACCGTTTCCAGCAAACGAATCTGATCGTCGCTATATTCCTTAAGGCTTGCCGAGTAGATGGAAAGGGCGCCGAGTAATAGATCGTCCTTGAACAGCGGCAAGGCAGCCATCGAACGATAGTCGCTGTCCATCATCGAGTCGCCATTCACAAAGTCCAGGCTCGGGTGAATTCGATTCACGGATCGCCGATTTGCCAGCGCAAATCCGGTGACACCTTCACCTGGCGCTACACAACGCCCTCGCATCTCTTCCGCGTTGATACCGACCGCCAGGGCTATGCGTGCATATCCTTTAGCCTGGTCGTGGAGATAAACCACGCAGGTATCGAACGGCACAATGTGTCCTACTTTATCGACGAGCACAGAGAGAGTGTTTTCGACCTCCAAAGATGAACCAAAAGTGCGTGCGATTTCATAAAGCGCATAGACCTCGCGATGGGCATTCCGAATTTGATCGTAAGCGCGAAATGCTTTGTTCTCGTTGTCGTGGCTCGGATCGTCGCCCGCGGGAACGATGGGGCTGCCGGGCAGGCTGGCGTGGACTTGGTCTCCTAAACCCTGGGCCGCGATTTCTTCTTCGAATTCCGCCAGGTGCGCGATGAACATGTCGACAATGCGCGGATCGAAATGAGTTCCGGTCCCTTTTTTCAGCAACTCAATTGCTTCTTCTCTTGATTTACCGGGGCGGAAGGGGCGGTCTTCGCGCACGGAATCGAAGCAGTCGATGACAGACATGATGCGCGCTGTGATGGGAATCTGGTCTCCCTTTAGTCCGTCGGGATACCCCCGTCCATCCCAGCGCTCGTGATGATGACGAACGATTGGAATAACCGGATAAGGAAAGTTGACCCGGCTGAGAATCTCAGCACCGACTACCGTATGGATCTTTGTTTTTTCGAATTCAGCCGGCGTCAGCACGCCGGGTTTGTTGAGGATATGATCCGGCACTGCGAGCTTTCCGACATCGTGAAGCAGCGCCCCAGCTCTCAAGGCTGCAAGTTCAGCGTCGGATACGCCCACCAGTTCACCCAGACCTTCTGCATAGATCTGCATGCGACGAACGTGACAGTGCGTCGTTTGATCCTTAGCGTCGATAGCAGTGGCGAGGGCTTCCACGGTCGCCAAATGCAAGCGACTCAAGTCGTTGGTGTGCCGGTTTTTTGCGTGGACCCGCTCCGAATTGATTTTGTAAGCGACGAAGGAGGCTACGAGAATTGGCAAGCTAACGAGCGCGTACAACCAGCTCAACCGGTACACGGCAGTGTACAGCACGGCCGTGGCAACAGCCGAAGCCAGGATTGACCAGCAAGTCCAGAGGTAACCCGCCATTATTCGTTCCTTCCAGCGACGGGCCCTGCCCGCCACTGACAAGCAAACACCTCTTTATTAATTAGTCTGCGCCGAAAGCAATTTGCCGGAGCAACTCGGCGATTCGCTTTCGGCGCAGGACCGGGCAAGTTGACGGAGACCGGCACGCGTCCGCCACCTGGGGTGTTACAGTCGACAAAATTCTAATTTGCGCAAATCCGGGGCAGTCTTGTTTAAATTGGCGCGGCTAGCGAGCCCAGTGCGGTGGGCCCGTCAAGCGGTTAACGCTAACCTAGCCGCAGTCCATCTGTTAACAACCCGCGTGCCGTGATTTTAGTGTGCTGATCCTCAAAGAAAGCACCGATAATCGGGCCTTCCCGCTCGTGAGAAAGATTGCGGCTTCTCATTTTTGTTAACGGCTTTCAATCTGACAGGTCAAAGTGAAGGCCAGCAACTTCAGAGAGTCGCCAACGGTTCACTGGATCTGGTTAGTTCAAGCCTTGCTCCTGCTCAGGCGCTCGCTTCTGATAAGCTTCCAAAAACTTTGAGCAAAGAACTCCACGTGCGCCGTGAAATTGGAAGGCCTGTCGGCTATTTAGAACTGCTCCGTTCCAATCGTGGATTTCGATTTCTCTGGCTGGGACAGGTAGTCAGCCAGATGGGCGATTGGTTTGACACGGTCGCCGTTTACACGATCGCGCTGAAACTCACAGGATCAAGTCGATCCGTTGCCCTGATCATGGTCGCGCGATTTCTGCCTACAGTTGTCTTGAGTCCGCTGGCGGGGGTGATAGCCGATCGCTTCAGCCGTCGCTGGATTATGATCAGCTCAGACATCTTCCGGGCGATCGTGGTGCTCGGGTTTTTATTTATCCGCCGGCCGGATCAGATGTGGTTGATCTATGTCTTAACGGTCTTCCAGTTGGCGTTCTCATCCTTCTTCGAGCCGGCAAAGACCGCTGCCATTCCGTCGATTGTTTCTGATCGTGAACTTGTGCCCGCTAACGCAATCGCCGCTGTGACATGGTCCGTGATGCTCACACTAGGAGCTGCTCTGGGGGGATTTGTTGCCGGGGGGTTCGGAACCGACGCGGCCTTTGTGCTGGACTCGCTCACGTTTGTCGTTTCCGCCATCCTGATTTCAGTGGTCCGCTTTCCGAAGCGAGCGAAACGTGAAAAGAGTAAGCCGACGGTTGGGAAAGCTCTGGGTATTTCAGACACGATAGAAGGAGCGCGTTACGTAAAACACAGATCGCGAGTGCTGGCTTACCTGCTGGTTAAACCGGCGTGGGGAATGGGCGGAGGTATCCTGACTTTGCTGGCGGTCTTTGGCGAGAGAATTTTTCCAGTCGCCGGCAAAGCAGCAACCGGAATCGGCGTGTTGTTCATGGCCCGCGGTATTGGCACCGCGGTTGGTCCGTTGCTCGCGCGGCGTTGGACCGGGGAAACGCGGAAACAAATGCAGACTGCGATCGGTATCGCTTTCTTGATGGGCGGTGCTTTCTATATCGCGTTTGGCGTGACATCCAGTTTCGCGTTCGCCTTGTTGTTTCTGGCCGTCGCGCACATGGGTGGCAGCATCCTTTGGGTCTTTTCCACAGTCCTGCTTCAGCTCAATGTCGAGGACAAGTTTCGCGGCCGGGTGTTTGCGGCCGAAGCAGCATTAACGACGCTGACGATGGCGGCCTCGAACTATATCGTTGCCGAATTAATGGATCGATTTGGATTCTCGCCGCGCATCGTTACTGCGGGCGTTGGGGTCTTCTTCCTGATGCCGGGATTAATTTGGTTCCTTACTCGGAAGCGGTGGGATAAGAAGCAGGAATCTTCCGCCACGGCTTCGACTCACGAGGAAGTGCCGAGCGTGTTGGGAACTGAACATATCGAGATTTAGCGAGGTGATTTTGCCTGCCAGGATCAAAATTGGTGTGATGGGATCGGCTGAGGAGGCCGCGTCACCGGAAATCAGCGAGACCGCGCGAACTCTGGCTTTGGAAATAGCCAGGCGCGATCTGACGTTGCTGACTGGAGCGACGACGGGAATTATTCATTTGATTGGTAAGACTGCCCGAGAAGCCGGCGCTTTTCACATAGGAATCTCACCGGCCCCGAACGAAAGCGAACATGTTGAGCACTATCTTCTGCCAACCGACGCCTGCGACGCGATAGTCTACACGGGGTTTGGGTTGAAGGGTCGCAACGTTGTTCTGGTGCGGTCCTGCGACATCGTCCTTTTCGTAGCCGGCTCGATTGGATCGCTCAACGAATTCACGATCGCTTACGACGAAGGGAAAACGATCGGATGTTTGATCGGAACCGGCGGCGTGGCTGATGAAGTCATGAGCATTGTGGACAAGTTTCAGAAGCCCACAAAGGGGCAAATTTTTTACGATGAAAACCCGAACGTTCTGATAAGCAAATGCCTTGGTGAAATTCGATAGGGGCGATCAATTGTTTACGGTTTTGCGCATGGAGCGCTCGCTGGCGCTTCTTTGCGGGTAAACAGTTCGTTACCTGTGGCCGGGCATTTCCATCTTGCTTGATAGACGTGCGGTTGCTTTCCGTCCAGGCTACAGGTCAGAGTGCCTCTTAACAATTCCCATTTGCAGTCACATTTTTCATAAGGCGGCATAAAGTTCGGATCGTCGGGGTCAAGACGCGGCGGGAAACGATCAACCGGCGCGCCTTCAGATTGTTTGAAAATATTGATGTCAGGCAGCGGCGCTCCCAGTTCGCTTGACCACACCGAATCGGATCCGTTTGGTTTGCCGTCACAATCGACATCGGCTCTCGGGTCACAAGTTTGGCCCCTCTGGATCGCTTCCTGAAATTTGTCACAGCAGATGCGACTGCCAATTTGCGTCTTGACCCATTTTGTTAAAGTCGATTGGTAGTCCTGATTGAATGCATTGTCTACCTGGCCGTCAGACGCGCGACCGGCATAACTCCAGACAGCGTAACCACAAAATGCGAGTGACACTACACCTTGATTGATGCTGACTAGCGGACTCTGAATGTCCTTGCAACTGGTTTTGGATGAAGAAGCGTTTTGCCATGGAGGGGGAGGCTCGCAATCTCTTTTCGTTGACGGTTCAGACGATCCGGATTCACAAATTGAAGCCAGGCCGGGACATGCGTCCTTGAAGGAGCTGAATTTTCGGACTGTTCTGACCCTTTGGCAGAAGGCGGCGCGCGACTCCGCCGGCATCTGACTGAGCGCCGACGGACAAGCGTCTTCCGCCAGGATGCCGGCGCAACCGTTGTCCCGGTCGTCGAATGGTTCATAACTTAAGCCGCAGACATAACAGCCACAGGCAGGCTTGCGAGTGCTCGGCGGAGAATTCTGCTGTCCGAATGATCGTTGAGAGACGTTGTACGAGCACCAGCCACCAATGGTTGGAAGCATTAGGACCAATGCAAGGAGAAGACGGGTTGTTGGCATGCTCGCCTCTTGCTAGCGAATTGACGTCAAAAATGAAAGCTTCGATCGCGAGTTGTGATAGTCAAGTATACTCTGGGAATGGCTCGTGGTTGGGAAAGTAAATCAGTCGAGGATCAAATTGGGGCCGCCGAGGCTGAACGGGAACTCCGCGCAAAGCCTCAATTGTCCGATAGGCAGAGGCAAAAGGAAGATCAGAAAAAGTCACTGCTGCTCTCTCGAGCACAAATCCTCGGTCGAATGCGGGCAGCTACCAGCGCGCGCTATCGCGCCCAACTTCAATCAGCCCTCGACCACGTAGAGGCACAATTGAAAGAACGCGGACCAAATGATGACGAGACTGCTTAGTTATTGGGAGCGGTAAAGTTTTCCAGAGTCTTGGCGCCTGCCAAATCTCCTTCGGCCGAGAATCTGTATTCGCGAAATTCGTACCTGGTTCCGCGGACTCTTCCGGACGGCAGTCTAATCCACAGGGTGACCGCGACGGTGCCATCGGCGCGGGTTAATGCCTGAGGTGGTTGAAATGAATGGTTCGCGAAATCTGCATCTTTAACGGAAATGACGGAAAGAAAAGCCAACAGTCCGTTTGCGACCCACGCCTGCGCTGTCTTTTCGCGTTGAGATTGAACGGCTTTCCAACCCAGCGCGTCGAGCGCAGTTCTCGACAACGCCTTGTCGTCTGCCGTCAAATACTGTGAGTTTATGAAGGCGCCTTGCAACCGGCAACCATAATCGAAGGCAAAACCACCAACGAAGGTAATTCCAGAAAGGCTTTTGTCCCTACGGATGCATCGTTTGCTGCGATCGTCGAGCGGCTTGCCGGCGATCGCTTCGCGGGCGGCGTTCACGCCATCGTTTGTTGAAAGGTCAAACTTAGAAAGGTCCTGTCCGTGGACTGTAGCTGCAAAGCCCAACGAGCTGTATAGACAAAAAAGCGCGATCGCCTGGTTCAGCCTGATCCTCTCAATCATCGTCATAAATCCCAGGTCTCAGCGGCGCCGGCCCCCATAAAGCCATGAAGTTCGCATTTGCAAAGTAGTGGCTGTCCCGATCATCACAATCGCCATCAACACAAGAATCATCACCGGAGCCTCTTTGCTTTCTTGCGCGGAATACCGCGGCAAAGGTATGAATGCAGCAACCAGAAGGATCGGCGCCAGAAAACAGGGAACTAATACTCGCTTTCGATTTGAGAGGTTAGCGTCACTGGTCCTTTAACAAAAACCCCCTCAAGTAACGCTCATCAGGGAGTAGCCGGCTTAGGCGGCATTTTGAATTTCGATTCGTCAACCGGCGCGTTGAGTTTGATCTCGCTCAACTTTCGCGTGCCGTAGGGATTCGCGACGTCTACAATCGACAGCCGAATCGTGAAAGGTAATTTGACTCCGTCAACATCGCGGTAATCCTCAAAATCTGCTTGCTGGGGAATTACTCCGATCTTAGTTTCGAGATAAGTGATGCGCCGTAGCAGGAGACCGCTTTCCGTGTCGAAGAAAAGACGTTCACGCTTTTTCTCCGGGGTCGTCCCCAGCACCACGATTGCGGCCCGGTCGCCAATCCTTTCTCTGCCGCCGATTCGTAAGGCCGTATATTGCTCCTTAAGCTTCAGATTTCTAAACAATTGCATCGAGAGCTTAAGATCCGCCAGCTCCTCTCCACTCAACTCGCGGACACCCTGAGCAGTCTTTTCCCAGCCGACCGTCCCAGTGAAGGCGCGCTCCATGTTGCCGCGTTGAGTTACAAATGATTCATAGCCCTTGTCCGGAGCTATCTGCATCGCTTCGTACGTTCCGCTGTTGCCGTTGGCAGTCGTGACTTCGCCCTTCATTGCGCGGCTGGTGATTTTGTCGATCGCCGCCTGTCCCCCGATTGCGTCGACGTATTTTTTCAGGATTTCATCGCCGGTTGGTTGAGGCGGCCGAGGAGTTGGCGAGCTCTGCGGTTGAGCACCGGGTGCGCCGGTGCCTGGACCACCAGGTCGGGGTCCACCGGCGGAAGGTACTGGTAACGGCAGCGTGGGTATTGATGCCGGGTGATCTGCTCCGCGATGGCAGGTATAACAGGAGACTTCCAGATTGCCTTTGAAGGAAGTCTTGTTTAAATCAAGGGTCATCTTGATCATCTCGCGAGCGGTGTTCTTCTCCTGCTTTTCGTCAGAGGCATAGTCCCATTGCCCATTGTTATTGACGTGACAAAAATTACAACGCCGGCCCATTGAGGCGGCCATGTAGTTCATCACTGGAATCAACTGCCATTGCGGCAATCCGGTGAGCACCTTAATGTTTTTTTGAACCTGCTCAGTGGGTTTGTCCTGTTGCGCTGCGGTCACCGCCGGTTGTTGTGCCGGCTGAGGCAACGTTGGCGTTACGGATGATGCCGCCTTTTCGGCTCGGACGGTAGTGATGACGACAAAGGCGCTGACGCATGCCAACGTGATGATGAGTAGTCTCAGAATATTAATTTTCATGTTTCGCTCCGGCGAACTGATTGAATGCAGACAGAACTTTAGGAAGAAAGATTGTAACGGCACGAAGTTATAGACCGAAAGCAGCGAGCGACGCAATGGCAAAGCGTATTCTTTGAATGACGCAGCTACGTTTCAGGATCTCGATTCAAAAACAAAAACACCCGGCAGTTAACCGGGTGTTGTCTGTTGGAACCGCAAGCGGTAGCTAACGCTTTTGACTCTTAGGCGCGTGATTTTCTCGGGCCCGCATGAGACTGTCGAGCGACTGATAGATTTGCAAGTAGAGCTGCGTCTCCCGCGGAATTAAGGAGCGCCAGCCCGCCCCCGCCCGGCGAATGTAGCCGGGCAACTTAGCTGCATTCGAGTTGTAGCCGGCCGCGATGATATCTATGGGCGTGGCTTCTTTGGCCGTCAGCGCTGCTTGAACATCTTCGTTAACGGACAAATCGTTCCAGGTATCCTGCATGTAAAGCAGCATTGCTTCGAGAGCATTACCGTGATTGCGCATGCCGGCGACAAAATCAGGATTCAACCCTACTCCGGGATGACGCTGCCGCATCAAGGCATACGTCCAGGGAATCATCTGCACCATGCCACCGGCGCCGGCTGAACTGACCGAATAGCGATAAGTTTCCAGTTCATTCAGCGCGTACAGGGTATAGATTTCTTCAAACAAAGCGATGCGGTTTTCATTTCGAAAGCGATCATGATCGACGTGCTCGACAATGCAGAGCCGCTTGGCGATATCGATCAGATGCGGCGCGATTGGATTGCCGCGATCGCGCAAACGCCTGGCTGCGAGATCGACCATTGAATTGACGTAGGTCTGACCCGTCTTCATCAAATCAGGCGCAAGCAAGGCGGGATGAGCCGAGGTGTAATAGGCCATCTCGCGGAACACGCCGTTACGTTCGATCGGGAACTCAACAACCAGCGGAGACAATGAACGGTTCTTGTCGTCGAAGATCGTGACCGCTGTATTGACGCCGTTGGCGCGTACGATTCGCACCTGGACCGGCAGTCCTAACGTGCTGATCGCTGAGACTTCAGATCCTTTCTGTAAGAATGTCTGCTTATTAATCCGGATCAGATGAATCTGTGAAGTTTCGGGCAGCAAAGCCGCCAGCGTCACGTACTCGAGCGATGGCGTCATCGCCGTCGGTACCGGGTGCGCCTTCATCAAACGCTCAGCTTCATTAATGCGCAAACGCAGCCGGCTCGGCGAAAGGCGTTTGGAGTCCTCGCGAACTGAAGCGCGAACCTCGTCCTGCGGTGACTGATTTGCTGCCGGCGATTTTTCGGGATTTTCCTGCGGGCGCGGCGGCACTGGTCGTTGAGACGAAGGTTCCTGAGATGTTGTCCTGGCAGTTGCTGTTTCGGCCGTGCCCACCACACGCGGACGAGTAATCTGATCAATCGACCGTGATGATTGTGCCTGGGTTGCGGCGCCAACTAACAAAACAAAGACTACGAGATTAATCCTGGAAGGCATTTTCATGTTGGTAATTTCCTGCGGGATGTCTTCGCGGGGGAGTGCGAAGCGCGACCTCAGATTCGCGTAACGAAGCGTGCTTGTCAACCACTTTTTTTCTGGAAGATCACACGCTTACTTCCAACTTTTTCCAAACATCAAAAACCAGACGCGTCAGCGCTTATTTATTGCGATCGAGTAACTGTTGTTCCAATTCTCGCAAACGATCTTTTAGCTGTTTTAGTTCCCCGCGTATTTGGGGCAGGCGACTGATATGGGCATTAAGACGCTTGTATTGGTCGAGAGGTTGGATCGGGATTCCCCACCAGACCCCCGGGCGAACAATTTTGCCGGGGAGCACGCCTGCTTTCGAGCCAATTACCGCGCCACTCTGCACGCGAATGTGGTCTCCAAAGCCAACCTGGCCACCAATTACGCAATCATCTTCGATAGTGACGCTGCCACTGATGCCCGTTTGCGCAGCGATGACCACGCGCTCACCGATATCACAGTTGTGACCCACGTGGACCATGTTGTCGAGCTTGGTTCCTTTGCCGATTCGCGTCCGGCCCAGCGCCCCTCGATCTATGGTTGAATTCGCGCCCAATTCGACGTCGTCTTCAATGATCACGGTGCCGATTTGCGGGAATTTGTGGTAACCCATGTCGCCGCGCACGTAACCAAACCCGTCGGCGCCAATTACCACTCCTGCGTGAAGAATGACCCGATCTCCGACGGTCACGTTGTCGTAGATGACGACATTGGGGTGAAACACGCAATCACTTCCAATGGTGACGTTGTCACCGATGCTCACCCCGGCGCGAATGTCACTGCTGACGCCTACGCTGCTGTCTTTGCCCACGCATGCATTTGGGCCGACAAAAGCCGTTAGCGCGACATCCGCATTCTCGCCAATGACGGCGGTGGGATGAATGGATGGTTGATTGCGGGCCGCCGGATGGAGTAATTCTGCAATTAATGCAAACGCCAGCTTTGGATTCTTAACCTCAATCCGGCACTCTGAGTCGATGACCACGCCGACGGGAACAATCAAGCACGAGGCCCGGCTGCTTTCGGCGGCGGCGAAAAACTTTTCGTCTTCGACGTAAGCGATGTCGCCTTCAGCAGCTGATTCGAGACTCGCTACCCGTTGGATAACGACGCTTTCATTGCCAAAAAGGCGGCCGCCAACTCGCGTTGAAAGCTCTGAGACTGTAGTCATGGCAAACGTTGAGAGTGGATAGTATAACGCCCCGCACGATATCGCGAACAGTGCAGTTTTCAGCGATCCCTCGGTCGCAACTTTCGCTCACCCATATCGTTACTATCCAATCAGGTGGGCCTGAATCCCGCCCTCCCCAACAAATAATTAAGAAAAGCACTCGAAACGTTTAGGATTTCCACCCTTAACTTAACCAAACACCCACCTGATCAGATGGCGACAGTTCGGGCCGAAGATTCTATAAAGACCGGGCACGCTGGGTCATAACCCATCGATGTAGATAAGAACTAGATGCAACCATCCAGAGGAGAAACTATGATCTCAAAAGGGCAAACAAACCCTAATTTCAAGAAGCTATTAGCGATTGCGTCTGTGCTCGTCGTGGTGACGGCAATCGTCTTACTTGCGAGCCGCGGTACTCAACGGGCGGACGCTCGGATTTCCAGACCGGCGGAAGTTCCGCCCTCGCCTTTTGCAGCGACCTATGAACTACCGCTGCGTGGCGATGACCTGAACGTCGGCGAAAGGTATATGACCTTCACGCATGCATCAGGCATTCAGGCAGAGGGGAAAGATATCAATGCCCGCCGTCACATCTCTGACGATAACTGGTCATCACTCAAGAGCGACGGGGCTGACGACAAAGTGCTTACTAACTACGTGGATTACGGAAAGCCCTTTTACGCTATGGCGCCGGGCACCGTCATCGCCTGTTGGCGGAACGCGCCTGAGAACACCCCGGGCAGCCTTCACAAGGACATCGATAAGATTCCCGGCGGTGGAAACCATTTTTGGATTCGCCAGGACGATGGAATCACTGTGCTTTACGCTCATGCAAAGACAGGCAGCATTCCGGCAAATCTCTGTCCGCATAACGAAACGCTGATGGCCCACCCGAATGAGTTAGTCGGCAAAAGCCCGTCCGTTAGAAAGGATGCCTCGGTGACTAACGGAGTTCACATCGAGACGGGCCAGCTTCTGGGGCGGATCGGCAACTCTGGTCAAAGTGAACAGGGACCGCACCTGCACGTTCATATGGAGAAAGACGATAAACCAGTTGTCATGAGATTCGCCCATGGCTTGACGACTTCGTTTGCCGGCCACAAAGCGAGCTTTTCCGGGCCCTGGAAAGCGCTCGACGGCAACGCCATGCCTAAAGGCGACATTCTGTTCTGGCCGCCCCGTCCCGTTGGGACGTGGAACTTTAAGGGCACTCCCGGGAGTGAGTTTCAGGCGCTGTTCCAACACTTGTCTGACTCAGGGGAGATGCCCGATTGGGTTAGCTGCCAATCGAACGGCGATAGTTACGATTCCAAGTGGGTTCCCTGGAAAGGTGTTTGGTATCTGCACTTCGGTATGAACTCGATCGAAGCTCAAACCAGGAATCTTCTTTATACTAATCAAGGGTTCAAACGAACTTCTTCCTACAGCTGTGGATCGGTTGACGTGGCGGTCTGGCGGAAATAGCTGACCGTTTTGCGGCGGATATCCAGGGGGCCTGATGCTTCGGAGTTGTCGAGGCGTTGGGCCCTTGCGACCTGGCGAGATCCGCAGGCCACGGGAAGGGCACACAAGGGATCCGGTTGACGACGTCTAACTCGGCGCACCAGATGGTAAGCCCACTCTACGCAGGAGATTGGCGAAGCGCGGATCTGAGCGAATCGGATCGAACACGGGATCCACCCTGATGAGCGTGAGCGAGGGATCCCGTTCCGCAAACGCTTTTTCCAACCACCCGAAGGCCTGATCCAGTTCCCCCAGGGCCGCCAAGATACCCGCCATGAAGTATGACGAAACGTACTTGCGCTTTGAGATCTCCCCTAAGTCTTCCAGCACCTTCCGCGCTTCGGCTCGCTTCCCTGCCACCGCGCAGGCATACCCAAGCGCCGCAATGTTTCTAATCTCATCACGGAGAGTGGGGAGTGTCCACAGATCAGAATTTCACGTTCCCTCTGGGCAAGTATAAGTACGACAATATGAACTTCGGGCTTTGCCGGATTCTGATTCCAATCGTTAACGGCGATCTGCACAAGGATATGGTTTACTCCGATAACGTCTGGGATGTCCTGGCCACCGCCGCGTATGCCGCGTACGTACAGAGCAAAGTTTTCTGGCCTTCGGGAGTGAAGAATGCGACGCTGGATCATCCGGCAAACAGCGTCCTGGCTTACTACTTTCCTCAGTCTGAGAGTGGCTGGGACTCCGGCGATCTTAGGGCCGTAAGCGGCGGCGCCGGCTGGCACTTGTCGATTAACGATCTCCTGAAGGTGATGAGCACATTTCGCCGCAAGGGCACCATCATGTCTTCAGATAAGGCGCAAAAAATGCTTGATGACAAGTTTGGAATCGACCCGACGACCACTCCCGCGGGCACGCTCTATCACAAGGGTGGTCTGTGGCGGACCGGCAGCGATAAAGGCGTTAAGATCTATGCCGAGGTCGAACAGTGTGTAGCGTGTTTTCTTCCCGAAGATATGTGTGTAGTAGTTTGTGGTGTTGGGTGTGTTGTGATGGAGATGGCTGTGTTCGTGAATTCATACATAGGCCTCCCGCCTAAGGATCTCTCGAACCTCGTGACCGATCTTTACGTGGATAATCTCAACTGATGTTTACGATGCCCTCCGTGACTCTGTGGTGAGAATCCTTAGAAAGAACTTCACCACAGAGACACAGAGAACTCACCGAGACACAGGGAAAAGGCGAAACGGAGACGCCCTCGCCCCTTTGGTCTCGTCCCGTTTGGTCTTGCCTTTAACTATCCAGGCCAACTATCATGGGGCGTGCCGTCGATAGCTTCATTTCGAACGAATGCGGCCATTAATGCAATTCTAAGCGCAATTAGAACCCCAGAGGCGTATAAGTGCGCCTAAAAGCCTGTAGGAGATATCTTAATTGTTTAGTGATCAATTTCGCCGCGGCGAGACAGACAAGTCGAAGTTAGCCGGAGTTACCGGCTCAAAAGTCGTCTCGGCGCTATCAGATGTTGCCTGGAGGGCTTTTCAATCCGTAAATAAACGGCTGCCCGAAGGCGAGGCCATTCGGCCTAATTGGGCACCAGGTCCGCTCTTAAAATCTTACGAACGCTCCGCGCCGCCGCTCGGTTTTCCCAGAGAAACAGATTCGCTTTGTCCGACTTGCGTCAAGGAAGTACGCAACGCGGTGATCAGCGGCGAGACTACGCTTGAGACCCTGATGCATCAGCATCCAGGCGAAATCAAGGCACAAATTCTGGAAGAGGACGGACGCGTCATCATGCGCAAGACTTGCCCGAAGCATGGCGAGTTCACCGATGTGATGGCCACCGACCCTGCGTTCCTTGAGAGAATTGAATCACTATTTTTTGGACGTGACTTTCGCGCCGCTGAAGATGCCAACGTGCACAAGCACGGAACGTCGAACATTAAGTTTGGCCGCGGTGCAGTGCTCACTGTCGATCTGACGAACCGCTGCAACATGATGTGCAATCCGTGCTTCATGGATGCCAACCAGGTTGGCTATGTTCATGAGCCGACGTTCGAAGACACCAAGGCGATTCTTGATCGCGCCGTGTCGTTCAAACCCAGACGCCAGGTCATCATCCTTTTCTCAGGCGGCGAGCCGACCATTTCGCCCTACTATCTGGAAGCCGTAGCTTACGCGAAGAAGATTGGTTTCTATCGCATCCTCGCGGCGACGAATGGGATTCGTTTTGCCGAAGACATTGAGTTTTGCAAAGCGGCGAAGGCTGCCGGCCAGCACGGTGTGTACTTGCAGTTCGACGGCGTGGGCGAAGAAAAGAACAAGCATCGCGGCGTCGGCAATTTGTTCGACGTGAAGGTGCGGGCGATTGAAAACCTCGCGAGCGTCGGTATCAAGGTCACCCTCGTCGTAACCATCGTCAACAGTATCAATAATGACGGCATCGGCCAGATTGTCGAGTTCGCCGCCAAAAACATCGACAAGGTCCAGACGATCGCCTTCCAGCCCGTGTCGTTTACCGGGCGAGATGAAGACGTATCCGATGAGATGCGTATCAAGCAGCGTTACACGCTCTCTGGTATGACGCACGATTTGAAAGATCAGCTTGGTGGCCGCATGCAGCCTCTGCGCGATTGGTTTCCGCTTTCTTCCTACTCAGCTTTCACCAGCGTGATGGATATGCTCCAGGGTGCTGACGCGCCATGGGGTTGGTCGTCCTGCAATTGCCACCCGAACTGCGGCATCTTTACGCTCGCCGTGGTGAATAAAAAGACCGGTGACTTTCGTTCGCTGTTCGAGTTCTTCAACTATGAACAGTTCATGAAAGATGTCGCGGTGATTACCGATACCGCGCGGGGCAAGAAGCTCTCTTATGCCCAGTTGGGTATGGCGATCATGCGCAACTTTGACGCTGCCAAAGCGCCGGAAGGTTTTCCGATTTCGCAGATCGTCAATCTGTTCAAACCGTCATCGACCAATTCGAATTCAGATCGCAACGATCGCATGACCAGTGCTGGTCAGGACAGCGTTGCGGACAACTGGCGAGTGCTCTGCGTCGAAGGCATGTGGTTTCAGGATCTCTTTAACTATGATTTCCGCCGCACAGAGATGTGCGTCATTCCTTACGGCACTCAGGAAGGCGAGATTTCATTCTGCGCCTACAACACGGGTGTGGGCTGGCGGCAGATTATCGAGAACATGCACAAGACCGCGAACCTCAAAGAGTGGTACGAACAGAACGAGCGCCACGCGGTTTACGCGGCCGGGCATAACGTGCCCAACATCTCAAAGAAACATTCGCTCAGTCTGCCGATCATAAATGCGATTATCGATCAGGATAACGGACAACCCGAGCCGGTTTCTCCGTATCTGATTGAAGACCACGAAGAACAAGTCCTAACCGTTTAGACAGATCCAGGGGTAAAAGCTCTCCGCAAAGTAATTCCGTTGAGGCTGGTAATCGTGCCAGGCTCGTTCTCTCCTCTATTTTTTCTCTCTTCGATCCGACTCAACAAGGAGAAAACTATGAAGACAATTGTGCGAATTGTGATAGTGGTTGTGTTTTCCCTGACCGTCTCGTCGTCAGCTCTGGCGCAGCAGGCGCAACAGACGACCGTGCCCGGGGATCCGAAAACAGCGCTGGTTCAAAGCCCGGCGACGGCCCCTAAACCTCCGCTGCCGTTTGGCCTGACTGAAGACACGCCGGTCAGGATCAAATTAGCTCGGACCATGACTTCCAAAGACGCGAGAGTCGACGAGCGTGTTGATTTTGAGGTCCTTGAGGACGTGAAAGTTGGCGATGTGATTGTGATCGAACGTGGGGCCATGGCGATCGCCACCGTCACGGAAGCTCATCCCAAACGCCGGATGGGCCGTGCCGGGAAACTGCACATGAATATCGACTACGTTCGACTTATAGGTGGAGAGAAGGTGCCTCTGCGTGCGGTCAAAGGCGGCAGTGGCGGCAACCACATTGCGGCGATGACCGGTGCAATGGTCGCGACTGGGATAGTCTTCTTCCCGGCGGCGCCATTGTTCCTGTTCATGCACGGCAAAGACATAACGATTCCAAAAGGAACTGAGATCACTGCTTACGTAGCGGCGGACACACCGCTCGATCCGGCAAAGTTCCGTAAGCAAACGGCTCGACTGAATTGAGGTTGAGACTTTTTAGAGAACCAGCACGCCGGTATGGAGGCTGGACGAAGCTTACTCTCCCCCAATCTGCCGAACCAGGGGCACAGGCGTAATCGTCCGTGCCTTTGCGGCAGCTCACTATCGAAACTATCGTGGGGTCTTGAAGCCGATCTGTTTCTTGATTCGCGGCAGCTGATCCAGGACGGCCTGAACAATTCGCTTTGGCAGCTCAGCCAATTGAGCTTCGATGCGAGCAAATCGCTCCTCGCTCTTTCTCTGCCATTCTTCTATCCGAGCAAATCGTTCCTTACTCTCTCGCTCAAGGCCAAGTCGCTCCTGATCGTTGCGCGAAATTTGCTCCACGAAGGCAGCCTGATTCCGAATCAGCAGGGCCATTGCCTCCTGAAGGTGAATACTTGCGCTGGAACCGTTTCTCGCAGCCATGTTCGGCAAATCTAACATCCCCGGCAAGCAAAAATCATAGAATCACCAGACGTAACGGACACCAAAGGCCTTGAGTGCCTTTGGCAAACTTTCAGCGGCACCATGATTGCACCTTTATGCGGAAGCATCACTTCCCGAGGAGGTGCCTGTTATGAAGAGGCTACTTTGCCTGACATTAATCCATTTCCTGGTGTTTGCAGCCCTGCGGGCGCAGAGTCCGCCATCTTCATCTGGCGCAGCAAATCCCGTCCAGATGTCGCAGCCCGAGCCGCAGCAATCTGGCACACGCGAGTTCAAGATTCCGGCAGGCACGCCGCTGGAAATCGAGACGGCCTACACCGTGGACTCTCAACATGTTCGTTCCGAAGACTTGATCAGCTTTCGTGTGCTGGTTCCCATCAAAATCGATGGCGTGACCTTAATTGAGAAGTATTCACTGGTGACCGGCCGAGTGGTTGAAGCAAAGCGTGGCCAACACTGGGGGCGAGCCGGGAAACTCTCATGGATCATGCAGGATGTTGTCGCGGTTGACCTGACGAGGGTTCCGTTGCAGGCCCGTAACGATTCGACCGACGTGAAAAATGCGGTCAAGGGCACAAGCCATGCGGGCCAGGTGGCCACGGAGATGATCGTGTTCGGTTCGCTGATGTGGGTGATAGCTCCGGTAGTTTTGTTGCACGGCTTCAAGCGAGGCGAGAATGCTTTGCTGCCGGAAGGCAAGCGCTTCATCGTTTTCGTAAAGCAGGACACAGTAGTAAAGATCCCGGTCGAGCGCGCGACCAGCAGCTCATCGGTGGTGGGGCCCTGAAGTAAGAAAACGTCGCGCCGGCCTGACAGCGATTTTGGTATTAGTGCATGCAGTCCCTACAAGACAGAAGAAGGTGAAAATCAGAACTAAGAGCGTCTTGGCAAAGCGACATGCAACCGCTCGAAAGTCTCACGAGATCGGCTCTCGTCATCGCGTCTCCTTAAAGTCTTCCGGACGGCCGCCGGAAAATAAGCGCGCCATCCGTCGCGATCACTACCTGGGTTGGTCGGCGGCTCTCGATGCTCAGATGAGTTTGAATCCTCGCGAGGTTCTCCTTCGCGGTACGAGCCTTCAGTTTCAGAGTTGGCGGGCGCTGGGTTTTGTGGCTCGGGGTTCATTGATCTGCTCTCCTTCATCGTTCGTTTTGTCGTCGCCTCGCGACAGTCTCAAGATACGCAGCGCCGAATTCAGTGACACCACCTACACTGGTGGCTTTCGTGTCAGAAGCCCGACCGTGAGGGAGGGCAACGTTGGGCAAGGCGAACCTTTTGAATCGGCTCTGCCGTTGATGTGCGGAAGGCCTCTGGCTTTCCGATCGACCCGACTTAGTTCTTCCGAGGCTACGCCTTGGGATTCAATTTGGAGGCGTAGCCTCAAAAATGGAATAGGCAGATTCGGAAAGGCAGAGCCTTTCCGCACATCAGGCGGCAAAGCCGCGCACAAAGTGTGCTCGAAAAAAAAGCCGGCGCGACTCAATGAAGAGCCGCGCCGGAAGGTGAGTAAAAGCGGGTTAACAGAAGGATCTACTGCGCGAACCTTTGCCGGTATTCGAACGAGGTGATGAAAGCCTTAATCATCTCAGCGTCGACATAGTTGCCGCCAAATTGATTCAGCTTGTTGAGCCAGAAGTTATAACCGCTCAAGTCTGAATCAGGCGCTGCGTTGGGATCGCGCCGCAGGTAGCCAAAGTATTCCATCATCACGAAGGCCGCGGTTTGTTCCTGTTGCCGGAAGGTGGCGTCGTTGGCTACGTCCAGGAGGACCGCCGCCCGATTCATGCTCGCAGCATTGAGCGCGGCCACCAACTTGTCCTTCTCAGACTGGGGCACCGGGATGCCCGCGTTCGTGTAAAGCGCCTTGACGTAGGCGTCGTTCGACAACCCGTCGTAGACAGCCTTGAAATCCGGGCGGTTCGTCCATTTCTCGGCAAACTGCAGCTGGTTGTCCTTCAGCTTTTGTTCCCAACCCGGCGCTTTGACGACCACGCCGCGGCTGACTTCCTGCACGTCGCGCATGAACTCGGCGTACTTGGGAGTAGAACCGAAAGACTCCTTCTCCATGAGATAACGCAGGTACCCCGTCTCCTGGAATTCAATCGAGAGAAAGAAAGCGGCAGAAACATTAATGCGCTTGTTATCCACGCATTGGGCATCGTTGCCGCACGAGGTGATCTCGTTAGTCCAGAAAGCGAGACCCGCCGGATCAGGTTCACGATTAAGAAAATCGTGATAGTGCATGTAGACGAAGGTGTGGACGTCGTCGATTGGATTCGTCAGGGTTTCCGGAAGATCGTCGGTGATGCTTACCTGAGAAACAGCTTGCGCCCCGAGGGCCGCGCCCGCGGGATTGCTCAGAGCCAGGTTGAAGCTCTCCGGGCCTTCGTTGTAACTATCCTGGTTCAGCAGCACGACGAAAGTCTTGCTTACTTCTCCCGGACCGAAGTTCAGAGTTCCGGCCGCATACTCAAAATCAGTTTTCTGAGCCGCGGAACCGTCACCGGTTGCATAATCGACCGAAGCGGCGTTGCTGACATCTCCAGAGCGGGTGACGGTAACCGTCATCGCCCCGAGTTGTTCCGCTACGGCGTAGGTCGCCTGGCTGAATTGAATCATTGGGCCGGCCGCGGAGTCGTCATTAACGATCGTGCCCGTGCCCTGGGCCTTGGCGATGGTCGCACTGGATGGATTGGCAAGATTGACCACGAAAGTCTCGGTCGGTTCATCCTGAGTGTCGCCGTTTACCATAACTGAAAACGACCTGGTGGTTTCGCCGGGAGCAAACGTCAATGTGCCGCTTGCCGCCTGATAATCTCCGCCGACAAGCGCGGTGCCGTCCGCAGATAGGTAATCGACTGTGACACTCTGGCCGCTGGCCGTTGATAACGTCACGTCGAAACTAAAACCGGTCGTGCCGCTATTGCCCTCAGCCTGACTTACGTCAGAGATCGAGATCGTTGGCTGCGCGTCATCGTCGGTGATGGTGAGAACTGCGCTGGATGGATTACCCAGCGAAGCTCCGCCGGTGGGATTGCTCAGCGTGACATTAACGGTTTCGTCCAACTCATCCATCCCGTCGTTCGCGATGGCAATGGTGAAAGTCTTGTCAGAGCTGTCGCCGTCGGCCCAGGAAAGCGTGCCGCTACTGTTTGTGTAATCAGAGTTGGCCGAAGCGGTGCCGCCGCTCGTCGCGTACTGTACAGAGACCGCACCGTCAGAGCCACCCGCCCGTTTGACTGTGATGGTCGCGTTCCCACCGTCTTCGTTGACGCTGTAAGCAGCCGCCGTGAAGTTAACCGATCCGGAACTCGATGCGTCATCATTGGTGATAGTGCCGGCGCCTTGCGCTTTAACGATTGAGGCGTTAACCGGATTCGATAATTGAACGAAGAAGGTTTCGTCCGGTTCAATCACTGTATCGCCGTTTACGTTTACCATCAGCGGCACGTTCTGAAACGGGTGCCCCGGTAGAAAGGTGAAGGTCGCCTTGGCTGCCTGATAGTCAGAGCCGGCCGTGGCCGTTCCGTCTGCGGTAGCGTATTCCACCGTGATCGGCTGATAGCTGGGGTTCGACAGACTCATCGCGAAGGAAAAGGGAGTCGTCCCACTGTTGCCTTCTCCCATCTGATTGTCGCCTATCACGATGGTCGGTTGGGGATCGTTGTTTTTGATTTTGCCAGTGGCCTGGGGCTGATTGACAAATATTGCGCCCTGAGGGTTTGAAAAATTCAGCGTCAACGTTTCGTCCGGTTCGAACATGAGATCGTTGTTGATGGCTACTGCGACCTGCCCGATCGAGCTGCCGGCGGGAATCGTCAGCACGCCGCTGGTGGCCGCGTAATCGCTCGGCGCGGTGGCGGTCCCATCGGCGGTTGCATAATTTACCGTCACGTCCTGAAAAGCAGTCTTGAGAAGATCGACCGTAAAAATCATTTGCTGCTGGCCAGAGTTGCCTTCGGTGACGTCGATCGCGTTGAAGATGACCATCTTTATTGGCCCCACTGACAAAACCGCCTGCGAAAATTCTGAGGTGCTGCCGCTGCCGATTTCCGTGGCCGTCGCAGCTATCTGGCTTGCAACGGTATCTCCTGCGAATATCACCGAGAAGGTGGCCGTGCCAACAGCGTCCGTCGAGACTTGCGTTGAGCCGATGAGCGTCAGACCTTCACCGTAGCCGGAAGGGTCCTTCGCAGTACTGGAATAGAATTCCAACAGGTAAGTCTGTTGGGCCCTCGTCTTGAGGTCGCCTTTGATAGTCGTGAATCCACCGACAGACGTGGCGCTGGTAATTACCGGGTAATTCTGGAGGGAATTCGGCCCGCTATCCGGGTCGAACGGGACATTGTCGTTGGGAGTAACTCCGTCGCCACCCAGATCGATCCCCAGTTGCCCGTTCTCGTTAATGATGTTTCCGTGTAACGTGTTGCCGACAGCGCCGGCGCCGGTGACTCTCACGCCGCAACCGTCATTGAAAGCAATCGCGTTGCCTTCGTCGGCGTCAGTCCCACCAATTACAGTTCCCGTGCCGTCGTCGATCCATATGCCATCTCCTTTGTTGAACTCACTGATATTGTTCTTGATAATCGTTCCGCTTGCCCCATTGCGAATATCAATGCCAGGACCCCCATTCGCTTCGATATAGTTGCGCTCATTGAAGTCCGTGCCGCCGATGATGGTTCCCTTCGAACCAAAGCGGACTAAGATCCCTCCGCCAGCGTTACCCACATTTGCTGACCCCGTTGCGCCCAAACCAAGCTTGTTACCCTGGATAAAATTGTTATCGGAATCCTCAACGATTATCCCCAAGCCGTGATTGCCACTGATGTTATTAGAGGCGAAGTCGGCTTTGCCGCCGACAAGATTGCCGTCTCCACCCAAAACAATGCCAATGCCGTTGCCGAGGGCCGTGGTGGTGCTCGCGTCGGTGCCGATGCTATTCCCTTGAATCCTATTGAAATTTGCCGGTCCATTAGTGTCGACGACAAATATTCCCACGCCTCCCGTGCAGACGTTGCAACTTGAGTTGCCGCTAATCACGTTGCGCTTATCAGGTCCAGCCCCGCCAATCACGTTGAACGAGGACGCGTTGATTAAGATGCCGTGGCTGCCAGAATTAAAGCCGGCGGTTCCTTCGGCATTAGTGCCCAGAAAATTGCCTTCGATGGTGGCACTCCCTCCGGCAGGCCCGGCGATTTCGATCAATGAAGATTGGAATCGATTGATTACCAGACCGCGGATTTTGCAGTCGGGCGCGGCAATCTTGAGCCCGCTAGCCGCTCCGGCGTTGGAGCCGTCGATTTCGATCAATAGTACGGCATCGCTCCCATTGACGTAGCCGCTCACCTTCGAGCACGGCGCTGGATTACTTGCGCAAGGCTTTTGCGTGTAGCCATCGATAACCAGCGGTTCGAAGATCGTGGGTAATGGTCCGGTTAGATGAATCGTGCGGACGCCGCTGCCGATAAGGTTGAAGACAATGGTATCGAGACCGGAATCGCCAGCCGGAGCATCGCCTGCCGGCAGATTCGTATTGGCCGCCGTAATGGCTTCACGTAAAGTGACGAAGCCATCAACGTTGACTGTGTCGGCCAGGCTCGTGACCGTGATGGTCTTGGCGGAAATGGTCGTGGCCAGGAACAACGAGCACGCAAGCAACGCGACAATGCGTGCCAGGCGACCAGCGAAGCGTGCTCGCGAGGTTTCATCTGCTGAGTGTTGGGTTCCGGTTTTCATTGATTTTGTACTCCTTCATCCTTGTTTGCTTCGGCGATTGCTTCGCCACGGTTGGAAGATAGAGAAGATGAAATGGCTTGACACCACCTAAACTGGTGGGGATGAAATGTGTCAGAAGCCCGACCGTAAGGGAGGGCAACGTTGGACTCAAGATGCCCTCCCTCACGGTCGGGCTTGTGACACAAAAAAAGCCGGCGCGACTCAATGAAGAGCCGCGCCGGAAGGTGATTAAAGTGGGTTGAGAGAAGGAGCTAGTGGGCGAACCTTTGCCGGTATTCGAACGAAGTGATAAAGGCCTTGATTATCTCGGCGTTGATGTAATTGCCATCAAACTGATTGAGCTTGTTGAGCCAGAAGTCATAACTGCTCAACGCATTGTGATCGCGCCGATAGTAGGCGGCAGGCTCGTGACGATCACGACGACGGACTCTCTGGCCCCTTCCTGCATCGTTGTTGCGATCAACTTGTAGACGGCGACCCACGCATCACGGACTTCAGCGGTGAACGCCTCGCGCAAACCCTGCTCGAGCGTCCAAAGCAAGGCCATCCCTACGGTCTCGTAGTCCTGTTCCGCAACACCATAGTTGGTGTGGCGCCGGCCCAGCTCTCGCAGCACGGGTATCAGTTCATTGAGGCGGTTAAGCCCCTTCACTGCCAAGCCAATCATGTGCATAAGCTTACGGCCCTGTTCTTCGCGATCTCCTTTGAACAGTCGTTCGAGCTTCGGGTTGAGCTCAAAGAGTCGGCCATAGAACAGCGTCGCGACGGTCTCGGCGCTGGGCGTGAGTTGCGCAAAGCTGGCTTGCACCAGTTCTTTTTGCCTGGGTGTCATGGTTTTTTGCTCCTGTGCGCCGGGATAAACCGGCAGGTTGTATTGAATGAAAGTTTCAAACGTTAAAGGTCTAGCCAACCGTGACGACCCCGAGTCATGCGGTGACGCTCGTAAGAGCGAGGTCGAAGCGTT